>SMFF01000018.1_pt1 | contig 76394 bp, 125 predicted proteins | sample 2456181 | NCBI WGS metagenome assembly SMFF01 (sample SAMN10132611, study PRJNA489261) | soil metagenome | isolation source: day120 antibiotic-loamy sand soil ammended with raw manure from dairy cow... | place: USA | collected 2015-04-01
CCAAAACCAATCATCGGAATCACTACAACCAACCCATGCCGAGCCGATCAATTGAACGTTAGTGAAACCCAAGGCTTCGATGCTTCTAACGGCTGTGTTTTCACCACAACCCGCGAGCAGAAACGAAAGACCGACAAACAAAACAATCTTTTTCAGCATGATATTTCCCGAATGATGGAGCTAGGCACAGGATTCGAACCTGCGATGGTGTTTCCACTACGGCTTACAAAACCGTTGCTATCGACCACTCAGCCAACCTAGCATAGAGAAAAGAAGCTGGCGGTTTGAACGTAGACAACTACTCTTTCATGTACATACTACCGGAGAGGTAGTGATTGTTGTCCACAACAAACAAGGTTCTCCTGTCTTCTGATAAATCAGCGCCAGCTAACTTTGTTACTTAGCAGCAGCGGCGATTTCTTCTTTCGCTGCCGCTCGTTGTTTGGCCTGCACTTCCTTTTCATGCAGACGGATTTGCAACTGATCTTTCTGGAAGACCGCCGCTTCATCCTTCCATTCCGCAAATGACTGGATCACCAGTCGAGGATCGTCCTGCGAAAAACGCTTGGCGATGTTCTCAATTCGAGACCAATCCGGCGCGGAATAGGCAACGTCTTCCATCTGATGATATTTGCGACCACGAAGGAAGCCGTAAGCGAGTTGGGAACAGCGAGACTCAACCCGCAATTCCATTCGATGATTTCTCATGGACCAGAAATTGTCTTCCGAGAATTTGGGGTCTTTCGCTTTCGCTCTGGCGGCTCTTGCTCGATCCTTCCACTTCTTTTCCTTGGAACGGATATAATGGGCTTCTTGAGCGAGATTCCAGACCTTGACTTGAAGGTGTGATAACATGTTTTCTCCTAGAGGTGTTTCAATTTCGTTTCGTTCATAATCAACCCTCTAAGGGGCGGTGGTCCTCTTGGTAATTCAGAAGTGCTTCATAATCGTTCTCCGAACATTGTCATTTATATATCTCTCTTGGTGCGCGGCGAGGGAGTCGAACCCTCATCCTTTGGGATTGAAAGCCCGATGACACAACCAAGTGCCGCGCGGTAGGTTCCTATCAACAACGAAATCACGTCGTTGTCAATTCGAGTCACAAGATCATTTTGGATTTTATCCAATCGAAATTGACCGGAGTGAAATCTGTTTTTTCCAGACAGAAGTTGATATATTGCGGATCAGGCGTCCCATCTTCTTTCAGGACGTCGTTTTGGTGAGTATGGCCGTGGAGGTTATACAGCGCCTTGTGGCGGAACGATCCCTTGTGCATCGGGATATGCGAACACCACATGTTCATTTCCTTGAAATGGCGAACCAGCGTGATTTTTTTGAAGAAGGTCGAAAGGTTCGTACCTTTCAGAACGTCGTGATTTCCGAGCAGCAACCGTTTCTTGCCGTTGAACCGCGCCATGAGCGCGGCCAACTCAGGACCATATGAGAATGCCACGTCGCCACCAAAATAAATGATGTCGGAAGGCTTCACGACCTTGTTGTGATTTTCAATCAAGGTCTCATGCATTTCCTCTAGCGAGGCAAACGGACGAACGGGATTGCCTGCATCGTCCTTGAAATGCAGAATGTTCTTATGGAAGAGATGATGATCGGAAGCAAAATAGATATCAGACATTATGATCCCATAACAAAACTGGCCCCGAAGGGCCAGTAAAATCACTTTTCCATTTTAGATAAAGCATCCTGCACTTGAGGATGCAGCATCCCTTTCCCCTTCTTCTTCTTTCGATACCGGTTGGGATGCTCGATGTTGTTTTGGAACTTCCAGTGATCGCCCCACCACAGCGCATACATGTCGTGTAAATCCTTCTCAGGCACCGAATCCTTGAAGTTCCCGTAATCCAGTTCGAGGATTCGCGTTGCGACCAGCCGAGCAAACTCCGTCTTGTCCACGTAAATTCGCCAACGATAGTCGTTCTCTGGCGAGGTGATGATATCTCCCTTGCGATCAGGAAACAATCGCTCCAGATGTTCCTTGGAGCGGGCACGAACCTTGAGCAGCGAATGATCGCGCTCATCCTGCACCGCCGAGACAAAGGCGTCGTTAAAACAAAGCCACATAACAAAATCCTTTCTTATTGTTGTTTTGATTTGATCTTGGCGGCGTCATCCAACTGCCGCCAATATTTGGTAATTCGTGAGTAACCTTTCTTGTTTTTTCGTGCCCAACGTTCAAACTGCCAATCAGTAAGAGTTTTGTTTTTGAGAAAAGCCTTGGCCGACAAAACACCACTCTGGCCATCAGCACTAGTGAAACCCACATTGTTATGAACATTCGTGCTGTTGATACGTTTCTCTTCAGCGGTTTGGCGTTCAAACAAAACAACCAAAGCACGTCCGACAATCCGCACAGCACGATCACCGCCAACATCAATCATTTGTTGTAGGCTGTCTTTCGTAACAATGCGATCCACCATTTCATTCTCCATAGTGCGCTAGTAATTTCTTCTTGCGCTCATTAAAGTTGTGATGAAGTTCTTTCCAGTTGCTCAGACCCGAATTCTTGAACAACCCATGGACATGATTATCATCTATTTTGCGGACGGAGTCAAGTCCTGATTTCTCCGCTTCCGGGTGTTTCTTGAAGACATGAGAGAAGACATGACCCGAAGCTTGATCGTTGTGTCGAAGGCTTTGATGTTCCCCGATTCCGGCGTCATAATCCTTATGAGCCCCTTGAGCCCTGAAATGGAAACTTCCGCCGTGGTCGATAGCATGAAGATCGCCGGTCTTGTGATTCTTCATGATATTATCGTGTTCCAAACCGACGATATCCCAATTCTTGGTGAGAGTGGCGGCGTGATACATTCTGCCGATTTGATGGGCTTGTTTGGAATCCAGTTTTTCAAAATGATGCGGTGCCATGGGCTTCAAGTTATCGTTGTATTTCGTAACGACCGAATGCTTGCCATTAACCATTTCGTGTCTTGGATTGAGGGTATGGATGCCCATATGCTGATAAATCTTGCCCGTCAGCGCCTCAACCTTGGCTTGGTCGCCGTTTCGATAGTGCTTGATGTAGTGCTTGCCGCCTTTCGAATCGGTATGAATCCCGCCCTCATTCGAGCCCATTTGAGTCCCCTTTTGCGGGGTGTATTCTTCCTCGTTGAGGTATTCACCGAAACTCTTCATTTTTTTCTCCCTTTGGAGATATTTAATCGTTGACGATCTTGAAAATCGTAAGAAGCCATATCGTGATCATGACTCCGACCGGGACAGCCAAGGTCTTAATCAGATAAATGACAAAATCAGCGTCGGTTGATATTTCCATCAGGAATACAAAGTCCCAGATTTTCCCTTAATCATGTCGTGAACGAGAATTTCTGATGGTGTCATTTTCGGAGGAAATATGATGGACTCGCCACCACCCTCACAACCAAAAATCCAACCACCACAACCAGTTTGCTTGCGATATTCCTTAGCTTCCGCCAAGCTTGTGAACCTATGAAAGATTGAGTGTGTCATGAAAGAACTTCCTTAACTTTCCTACCGATCAAGGCAACGATGGCGGCGAACAACCAGATCACGAAAAACACCAATCCCATAAACATGAGAAATTTCGTGAATTCGAGATAAGTCGTGTCTTTGCCGGTATAAATGACCTTTGCCAGCCCCGGCGTGTTGCCCATCTCATAATAGAGGTAAAACGCCCAGCCCCACAGAGCAACAGAACCCCAAAAGAACAGGCGACGGAGACCCTTGAAAAGAGCGATGATACCGATAAAAATCCAGAATCCGGGAGAACTCCAGAATGGCGTTGGATCGCGAGTGTCATACATGATGTATTTCCCTTTCCTTATGATCCAGATTTTACCACTTTTATGATAAAAGTCAAGGCGGGAAATCACAAAAAAACCCCCGTAGGCGACTGGGGAAGCACCTACGGGGGAACGAAAGCAGAGGGCTTATGGGGGCAAGGAATCCGCTTCCGTTATTTGCACTCTAAGCTATTCCAGAAAGAATGCAAGTGATTTTATTTGGTGAGCGGTTTGTTTCCCATGGCAATACGTTGCTCGTCTTCCGTGAATTCCATGGTCGCCGCTTCACCGCAACTATACATCGCGCGAGTTGAATTCAGAATCGTGAAAGCCTTTCCATAGTTTCCGGTACTCATGGAAAGTGTCGAGCCCAACGACGCGCCGAGAGATACACCTTGCGAGAATGCATTGAAGTCAGCACCAAGGAAGACAACCGACCAACCCTTGGCACGACAATCATCTAGCAAAGCATTGGCATGGGTAGCATCGATTTCACGCGAACAATTCTCATAACCATCAGTCATGATAATGATCGCGGCCTTTTCTGGATTGTCGCGCTTGGCTTGTTGCACAGTACGCGCAACAGCATCAAACAACGGAGTCGAACCACGCGGCTCAACTTCAGTCGGCGTCACATTATGCCATGTCGAAGGCGGGACACCATCACGAATGATGTCATAAAACATTCCGCCATGGTGATCGAACACCGCGAGACTGACAAGTGTGTTGATCTTGTCCTTGGCGAGACCCTTCACATAAGCATTGATGGACGAAAGTGTTTCATGCCACTTTGTATCCATTGAGCCTGATCGATCCAACAAGATGTAATCGCGTTGAACCGTTGACGTCGCAGTTTCATCAGTTTCCACGGTTGTCGTGGTTACGGTAGTTGTTACTTTCTTCTTAGCCATTTTTAGTCCTTCAATTCGGGGAATTTAGAAAACCAGAAATCCGATACTCTTTGGTAGAGTCCTGAGAAAATACCATAAACAAAATCCCAAAACTTACGAAAGAAATCATAGAGCATGAACTTCAAAACCGAGACCGGCCAGAAGAATGCCCAATATTTCAAGCTATGCTTATGTTCTAATGCCGAAGGCGGAAAGTCCTCATACTTCTTCATATATGCTGCATACGATACGGTCGCATCACCAGACGGTCTATTCTTCCAATCTTCATAATTACGTTTAAAACCGTCTTTTCTTCTTTCATAAAGTTTTGCTTTCTCTTGCAGAAGAAGCATCCATTTTGCAAAAGACCAACCAACTCCAAGCGCAACATATCCAGCCGCGAACAACGCAACGGTTAAATAATTATGCAGATCGAGAAACCAGCGCCAAGGAATTCCGTCCACAAAAACAACCATCAGGGCAACAGTCGCAAAAATTACAGACAAGATCGGTGAGAATTCTTCATCATCAAGAAACATCATGAGAAGAAGAATAATTGCAATGGCACCCCAAAACAGGTATCCACCAAACACTATCCAAGGTAGGATCATTAAAAGCTCCAGAGGTTAGAATGAAAGAACCACGTCCAAGTAAGTATGTCTTTATCATTGTTATACTGGCAATGATATTATCAATTGTGATTTCTTTTGCTGATTCTTTAGGACCAACACCACAGGAAATCAAAGACACTCTTTCTTATGCTGGCATCAAGAATGGTGTGACCTTCAAGGTTGGCGGTCAAACTTATGCAATAGACAACATCTCGGTTTCGAAAGATAAAGAAAATCGTTATGCGGTGAAATTCAGCACAAGGATTGCCGAATAAATAGATGAATGGAGTGCATTACACTTAAAGAAGCAAAAGAAAACAATCTGAAATGGTATTTCACAGGCAGACCGTGTAAAAACGGTCATGTTGTGAAAAGACAAGTCTCAAATCGACAATGTTATGCATGTTCCAAGATCATATCAAGCCGTTAGCAAAATTTGATTTAACCGACCAAAAACAATTGGCCGAGGCTTGTCACATATCAAATTTACAACCGTTATGGGCAATTGATAACAAGAAGAAAAGCGATAAAATTTTATGAGTACGTTTATATTCTCTGAGATTGCGAAGCGCGGCAAGGTAATCGGAATCAACAATAAGGACATTCAAGTTGCCCGAGATTGGTTCCGAAATAAAGCCCGCCGCCTTCAAGTAGACCCAGAAGAATTACATGCTTCGAACAAATCGAGGCTCTTTACTCGCATGGGACCGGAGGATATCGGGACCATGCTCATGTATTTTTATGACCCGAAACACCGCGACGAACTTCCTTATTGGGACAAATTCCCTTTAATTTTCGTGGTCGAGGTTGGTGATACTTGGTTTCATGGAATCAACCTCCATTATCTTCCGCCAATGCTCAGAGCAAAATTGATGGATGCTCTTTGGACGATTGCCGTCAAACACAAAGACGAAAAGATCGTTCGTTTGAAGTTGAGTTATCAGGTACTCAAATCGGCTGCAAAGTTTGCTCCATTCAAACCGACCTTCAAGATGTATTTGAAGAATCATGTTCGGTCTCGATTCTTCTTTGTTGAAAGCCGAGAATGGGACACGGCGATTGGTTTACCAGTCCAGACATTCCAAAAAGCAACAAATCAAACTGTCTGGAAACACTCAAGAAGAATTATAAAGGGCGGGTAATGGCATTCAATCTCAATGAAATTTTAGCTGAGATATCTTCTGCGGGAATTTTAAAGACCAACAAATTCATGGTCGAAATTTCTTTGCCACTGTCTCTGCGAAACAAACCAGAAATCCAAACCCTGAAACAGACAAACTACAAACTGCAATTGTATTGCGAACAAACCAATCTCCCCGGTTTTGGTTTGCTGACCGCAAACATTCATCGTTATGGATACGGTGCTACTGAAAAGAAGCCTTACAATCCAATTTTCACTGATATCTCTCTGTCATTCAGAGGCGATGGCGACGGAAATGTTTTGCGATTCTTCCAGACATGGATGAAATCGATTCTGAATTTCGAATTCAGAGACGGAGTCAACACTTCCGATGGTGATAAAACCACTCCGCAATATCCATGGGAAGTAGCTTACAAATACGATCCAAAAAACAATACAGGATATGCCACAAACGTTGTCATCCATGTTTACAGCGATGATGGAGCGGAAGTTTACCAAGTCACCTTGAGACAAGCATTCCCGATTCTCGTTGGTGATCAAAGCTTGTCTTGGGCTTCCAACAACGAATACATGAAGATTCCTGTCATTATGACATTCTTCGATTGGTATGATAGCTCGAATCAGATTGAAAGCACTTCTGGCGTTCCATTAAACCCGCCGCCAGTTATCACCGGAGGCGTCGGAGGAAGCGGTCTTTAACCACCTTGCTGTTGTCGCTGTCTTTCTCTGACTTCTTCAAGATAAGCGGTCAACATTTGCACATACAAATCCCGTTCAAACGGAATCATATTTTCAATGTCGCTTATCGACCACTTATGATGTTGCTGTAGCGAGAATATCGTATAGAAGTAATTTTCCAGAGTGTTGTTACTTGTCAAAACTGAAAAAAATCGACAAGGCTATTTAACTCTATTCTCCTATCAGTTCCTTTTTCGTTTTGGTAAGTGATGACATATTCCATACGCGGCATCGTATCAAAGAAATGTTTGATTTCATTATATGCATTCACTTCCACATCAGAAATAAACGCGATCAATTCATCCGTCGAATAATCCTTTGGATCATACACTTGATCTGCGGTGAAAATTTTATCAATGCATTTGACAACCAACATTTCAAGAGCATCGATTCCAGTCGCAGCAAGCAACCTAGTGTCGGTGTATAAATCCGCAGTAGGCCATTTGAACGATACACTAACACCCTCACCTACCGTTATCGTTGCAGGCTTTTCAACCGGCCAAACAATCTTTACTTCATCGAGATTAATTTCGAAGTCATAGACCTTGTTATCTTCGTTATCTCTGTACGACACAGAAACGACGTTCGAAACAGAAACGGCCCTGATCTTCAAGAACAACCATTCCAAATCGAAAATGGTCATAGCATCAATGTCGAAATTTTCGTTGAGGATGCAGTTATTCACGATCTGTTTGATTGCAGCGAGAATATCATCATCACCACCAGAACTCTTTGCCATAAGAAGAATCTTTTCTTCCTTGGCGGTATACTGCCTGAATCTAACAGGCTTCTTGGTGCTTGGAATTTCCGCAGTAAATGTTGCGTGTTGAATTTTCGGAAGAGACAATCATAACTCCTATAATCTGGAGCGGGTTGTGGGATTCGAACCCACGACAACTTGCTTGGAAGGCAAGAACTCTAACCACTGAGCTAAACCCGCATTACAGATTATATAGGAAAGCAAAAGACCGCCAGATTAACTGGCGGTCTCTGAGTCCGCAGCACGCTACGAACAGTGAAGAATAAAGGTCAAACCAAGACTCAGTCAGTTATCAACTTTATTCTCTAGTGGCTCCGAGAGTAGGGCTCGAACCTACAACCCTCCGGTTAACAGCCGAATGCTCTACCAATTGAGCTATCTCGAAATAATCCTCATTAAACGAATCCGGGTAACAAACTATCCGGCATCCTCGTTTAGGCTTCTCCGCCGCCGTCCTTGTACGAAGAATCGTTGTTTGAAGTATCAGGATTTTCGGCCCGATCCTTGTCCAACTCTTCCTGAGAAGGCGAAGGCACTTGCTGGCGATTCGGCGTGGCATCACCACCGAACTCCGAATCATCGCGCGGAAACTTCTTATCGTCACTCATAAAATCTCTCTCCTACAACATGGTGCATTCTATTTAGTTCTATTGTTCCAGACGATCAACTAAAATCCACGGAACGATATTCCACAGCATCATCTTGTCTTTTGTTGAGAGATTCCAAAGCCTGTTCACGTTGTTTCTCAGTAGCGTATTTGTTGTGGACTCGCCAATTGTTGGTCCGGCGACGAAACCACCAATTGTCACCAAAACGATTCCAATATTTCTGAGTGTAACGATACTCGATAGCGAAAAGCTTTTTCGCTTTTTTGGATTTCTTACCTTTTCGTTCCGGTTCTTCGATAGCAATACGATTGACTTCGCTTCGCATATGTCTGGAAGCTTCTTTTCGTTCTTTTCGACCTAGTGCAAGATTCCATGCCATCACTTCACCACTGTAAAACCAACGATAAAACGTCGAGGTACTAAATTTCTGATTCTCAGCATCGATCCTTTGTAATATTCATGATCGGTGCGAGTCCATTTTTCATACTGATCCTTGTTAGTTAATCGGTTCTTTTCACCATCCATTCTTCGAGACATGTGACTAAACATCCATCGAAGAGGCAGATCGACAATTAAAATCGCCTGATCTTCCTTTTTAACAATGGCGCTGTTTGGTTCAAGAAACAGGGACACATTCCCAGCTTCAGGACCAGACGTCGCGGCCTTTATACCTTCCTTACTCACAATCGGCAAATTTGAAAGAGTAATGTTGTGATAAAAACGAACGGGATCGTTTTCAAGCCACCAATTGATTTTCGGATTTCTATCCCAAGCAATTTTCTTCATGGAGATATTTAAGAAATCCGTAAATAACAGATGTTACCTAGTCTGGTTCTCGGTGCCATTGGAAAGAAACTGCTCCAAGGCTCTAAAAATGTTATCGCAAACGGCATTCGTCACGGCATGGGCACCGTTGGCGGGTTTTTGGCTGACCGTATTCAAAAGGATGAGTCGGACAACCCGACATTAAAAAAATCCAAGAAGACGGAAACACCGAAATCCCAAAACACGACTGAAATAAATGCCAAAGCTGTTGCATCAATTGAACAGATGGGCAAACAAGTTTCAGATGCAATCAATGTCACGATAAGAACAACCAACAAAGGTTTCGTTTTTGTCAATCGACACATGGACCATTATGGAGAAAATGTATCAAGATCGTTAGAATCACTTGGTAATCTTCTGACTCGCTTGCTTTATGAGAGACAGAAGAAGACTGCTCCGCAAAGCATTCTGTTATCAGGAAACAAAAAGAAAGATGATGACGACGGGTTTAGTTGGGCTGGCATCTTAGGCGCGTTGTATACCGCCAAGAAAGTCGTGTCCTTTCTAAGAAATACATCCATTCTTTCAAAGTTACTTGGAAAGAAGACTGCTGTTGAAATTCTAAAGAAGCCGGGAATATTGAAGTCTCTGTTATCTCCCGTTTTCAACCCTTTCAAATTTATTGCCAAAGGTTTTCTTAAAGCTTTGGTTCCTGTTGATGTTGCTCTCTCAGCTTTCAATTTTACGGAAGCTTTCAATCGAGACCCAAACAAAGAAACTGCCGGTGATATACTTGGCGATTATGGTTGGACTGCTCTTACAGGCGCGGCGGCTGGTGGTACTCTTGGTGCAATGGCTGGTCCGGTTGGTGCTTTTGCTGGCGCTCTTGTTGGTGGTGCCGCTGGCATTATCACCATGTTTTACAACCGTTCTTACCGAAAAAATGGTGGCGTCAATTCAATCAATATCAGCAAAATTATATTCGATGCCAATAAGATAAAGTTCGATGCACTCAACACATTAGAATTCAAGAAACGATTTCTTGACGACGGCAACAAAGCCGGGACGTTAAACAAACTTGCCGACAAGATGATTGGTGGTCGAGGTGGTGCTGGTTTCTTCAATCATATGCTCGATGAAGCGGTCGATAGTGTAAAGCAACGCGGCGTATTTGGAGCAATCAACAATATATTGCGCGGTGGTCCCGGTGGCGCTGGAACACTCAATGGCATGGCCGATAGAGCATTCGGAACTGGAAAAAATAAAACAACACCTTTAGAACATCCGAGAAGCGTCGATACTACCGCAGCACCAAAAGGCTTGGCCGAGTTAAGAGGCATCAAAGGAAAAGCCAACTTCATGCATGGTCAATATGGTGAAGTCGGTACTAATCAAACAACGATCACACTAAACTCAGGAAAGAAAGTCACCGTCAATTCCGCTTCCGCCGAAGCATTTACGGGTTTCTTGAATGAACTGGAAGCGTCTGGTTATAAGATTGATTCGGTCGCCGGTCTTAGTATGAGACAAAAACGAATGGGTCGTGGTTGGTCTCAACATGCTTATGGCAATGCTATCGACATCAATCCAAGTAAGAACCTTCAAAACGGCACTGGCAAAACTGATATGCCAGCGAACGTTCGTGACATGGCAGCGAAATATGGTTTGTCTTGGGGAGGCGATTGGTCGAGAAAATACAACGATCCTATGCATTTTGAATGGAATGGATTACCAACTTTATCTCCAGATGAAATCAAAAAATTAGAGCAGAAATCAAAACCCAGCGACAAACCAACCGAACAAGTTTCTAAACCAATGTCTTTCGGAGACATCCCGCCAGCATTGAATGATGCTGCGTCCAAAGATCAAACGATTCCATGGAAGAACGGGTATTGGTGGTCTAAGAAAGATTCGGATTGGAGTTGGATGAAAAAAAGCAACAATATCGATGATCGTCGCAACCAACCCGATCCATACAAAGATGATCAATATTCAATTGCTGAAAAAGAAAAACAAGCCAGCTTTGATTCTTTCTTATCATACATGACTAATAAGACGGCACCATTACCATCACAAACATTGTTGGGCAAACAACTTGGAGTCGATAAATTAAATCCAATCGAAAAGCCTGTTGATCTTGGCATAACAGTAAGACCTTCTAATGTGCCAGACAACACTACTAGACCAAAAGAAGAAAAACAATCTAGTTATCAAGGTTTATTAGATCAACGATCAGAAAAGCGTGTTTATGACACCAACACATTTGCAAACTACTTTGCAACAGAGAATAATCTTGGAGAAGCCTAATGGCTGATGACAATTTCGACCCGAAAAAAATAATCGAAGCTTTACGAGCGAAAGGCATTCCTGATTCGGAAATCAAAAAACTGTATCCGAATTATGATTTTGGGGAGGAAAAAAAGAAATCTCAACAGAGACAACAGAAAACCAAGAAGCCGAAGGAACCTAAAGAGCCTAAGAAAACGTGGTCAACGACTAACAACGAACGGCTCAAGAAGATGTTTGCCAATGGATATTCTCCAGAGGAATTGGCAAACGAATTCGGTACGTCTCCAAAACAAATTCTCGATCAAGTCGAGAAGCTAAAGAAAAACGGATGGGATGGTGCCACTCCGATTACACCAGAACAGAGGCTTGCGAACAAACGTAAATTCGAGCGTCTTAGAAACATCACTGGAAAGACCGGAAAAACAATCGGCAAAGGCATTTACAAAGGTGCCAGCAAGTTAAACGAACATTTCGGTGGCGCTGCGGCTGCTAATATCGAAAAGAATTTCGGATTGCTTGGTCGTGGTTTCAATCGTCTAACTGGTCTCGGTTACAGTAAGATTGATGAAGAAGCACTCAAGGGCAAACTGAAAAAGGAAGAGAGTGGTGGCGGTGTTTCGGTCGAAGCATTAAACAAAACTACCGCGATTATCATTGGTTCGATTTCTAATCTCAATCATTCCATTTCACATGGAACGTCTTTACTTGGTCGAGTCATTGGAAAGGCTACGTCAAAAGTAATCGATAAGATTTCAAACATCGAATCGATTGTCAAAAAACTGAATTACACCAAGATCATCCGCCAACGAAAAGAAGATATACTTGGCGGTGGCAATGGCTTGAGTGGTGGAAAGTCTTCTTTTGCTAAGATGGCTTTGGTTGGCGGTATAGCTCTAGCAAGCGGAATGGCTTTGAACTCTCTGTTGCCGGAAGATTCGAAGACAGACGAAACCCCACCAGACGCAGAAAAGAAACCGGAATTAGAAAGCAAAAAGAATTCCAACATCGGTACTAAGAACGATGGTTCTTCCGAAGAACTTCGTATCAAGGCGTCTGAAATCAAATTCAATGCAAAAGACATCGAATTCGAATATGACAAACTGGTTATGGAAGGTCGTGACTTCACACAAAACCAAAACAAAAAAGGTAATGGCGGTGCGAGTGGATCATGGAGTGATTCACAGCAAGAAAATGCCACCGACACCAAGAGTGACAAGACCGATTCCGTATTCCCGAATCCTGACACTTCAAATCCACAAACACAACTTGGCGGATTTGTTCCTCCAGATCAAAATCAGATTAAGTCTGGTGAGGCCGTTGCTAATTTAAATCCGTCAGATAGAGACATAACACAGGTTGCTCGCAGTTCTTTTGGTTCTCCTAGTGCAGAACCTTCAATAGATTTGTCAGATGGAAAAAGTCGTCCTTTCACCAACAGTCTGAACGATTCGAGCCCAGCTTGGTTGAAGTCTGGAAACTATGACAATAAACAACCAATCCAAAACACGTCAGAAGGCTTATATCGCAAACCTTATGCATTGTCCGAAGACACAGATTTAAGTGATCGTGTTATTAGTATGATTGCTGGCGAATCTTACACCAACAACCAAAAGAGTGTTGATGCTGTTATCAACACAGCTTTAAACCGTGTCGGCACCAAAATGTATGGCAAGTCTAGCAATCTTTTAGACGTTGCTACTGCTCGCGGACAATTCATCGGAAATAGAAAACCGAGTGCAAAAGAAGCTGAATTTATAAGAAGCAGAATTCGAGCAATAGCTTCTGGCCGAGAACCAGACATAACAAATGGTTCCAACGAATTCAGAACGACAGGTTCTGTCAACCAATGGAATCAACGACACCCAGATGCTTTCCGCATTGGTGGAAATAACTTTGCTCGTAACCCAGCAAACAGTGCTACCGGTCCTTATGCGCCATATTCAGTTATCGGAAAACCAAAAATTGATGGTACTATTTTCGATAAAGGAACTGATCCTTTGCGAGGCACTTATACTAATGATCCATCGTTAGCTCCATTTGAATACAAACCCGTCATGCTCGATCCTTCAATCAAGAAGGGATCGAAATTAAACGATCTTGAAATCGAGAATCAAACACAACCTCCGGCTAAAGTACCGGAGAAACAAAGTAAATCCAATTCTGAACAATCAAATCAATTCACAGAAAACGACAAAACTCACTTCGAAAGTGTGTTGGAGACACAAGGCCCCAATCACTTCGCAGAAAGTGGGTTTCCTGATGGAAATTTGGGCATTTTATCTTAATTGTTTCAATTATATCAATTGTTCAATTGGTATTTTGGCGCTCTTTTTACGCCCATGTTCCTCAACATGAATGCTTGCACGAACCTTTACTTCTCTTGCAAGAGCGCGTGAGGTCATCACGACACCGTTCCCTATTGGGCGAATGTGTACTCCGGAATTTTTGCTGTTTCAAAGAAAATCAGCATTATGAAATTAGCTAATGGTTTGATTGTTTCTGACAAGCTAGGCTGATACCTAAAACTAAAACAATCAAGCCAGCGGTCACGGCTGATTGATATCAGTGCTTTGTAGGAGAGGCTTTAGCTACCAACAATTCATCATCCTCAATAATATCATCGGTGTTTTGTTCGGAAGAAGCTAAAACCCGTTTCAGATATCCTGTTGCCGACTGAATGCCTTCATTGAAATTTTCATCGGACATCTTGTGACAGAACTCAAGTGAATTGATGTAATGGTTCTTCACCACGTCAGTCACCGCGCCATAGAACATGATCTGAATCGCTGGAATGGCAATTGTTCTGTTTTCTAGGAATGGTGTGTATCTGGTCATGAACATGTATTTGGATTCTTCAGACTGAATCGTTTCCATAACCAAAACCTCATGGAGAATAACAAGCCCATCCTTGATTGTTACTTCCTGTCCGAAGATATCCTCCCCGGTTGATAACTTCAAGTGAAGAATGTTCATGCAGAGCAATCCTTTTTTGGTTTCTTATCTCTTAGTTATCTCTGCTCAATTTCCAAGATTCGTTACGTTTTGACTTCTGATTTCAAGCGTATTTCAAAATTGAAAATGGTGTTAAGTCGTTGATGATATAGGGTCAACTTTTTTTGATTAACGCATGATCGAATTTTCTTGACATGCCAATATATTTTCGATTACTACGCGCGCGTCCTATAAATTATTGTTGTTTTGGTATTTTGGTGAGGGTTAAATTTAAGAGAAACTCAAATCATATATAGATTGATTTTTTTTTTTTTTTTTTTTTTTTTTTTGCATTGGCCGTCAGGCCAATCATAGTAATCAGAATTGTTACAACAATCAGTCACCACCATGTAATTTTCGATATTCATTAATCGAATTCATGATGAATGATCTTCTACTTAATTCAGACATAATTGATTCAAGAAATTCCACTTTGTCATTCTGACTGGAAAGTTCCAGAGTCAATTCGATGACGTCTGGATTCGTATTGACCAATCTTTCAATTTCTGATTTCAGAATGTTCTTCTTTCTTCCTGTTTCAGAATTTCCCCATGCAGGAAGTTTCCATCCACGATCAACATCTTCCTTTGTGTTGTTTCCGGCATAAAACCTTTCGGCTTCCATTTTCAACTTCTCTAATTTGATTTGGAGAAGACGCATTTCTTTTCGCTCAATGTGATACTGGCGATTATATTTGAAATGCAGCAAGGATTGATCGGTCGCACATTGAACGAATCTTGTCTCGTCAATAACGCAATCCTTTTGCCAATTCTCTTCAATTTCTTCCATAGTCATCGTCAAGGTGTTTTTCATCTTATGCCCATTTTACAAGGATAAATACCCGATACTTATCATTATCGGAAGCGTTGTTATGACCGTCAAATTCATTTCCAAAAACAACATTCATGGTCGAGTAGAAGCACCAGAAAATGTTCTGATGGAAATTCGAGACAAGTTTACTTTTGAAGTTCCCGGTGCCAGATTCCAACCCAAATATAAAATGGGAATGTGGGATGGCAAAATCAGAATCTTCAATCTCAGAGACCGATTACTATATCGCGGACTTGAACAGGAACTCAAGACTTTTTGCCAAGATCGTGATCTGGAATTCGAAACTGATTTAATTCCACAAGATCAAGTCACCAGAGAAGACATCGATGCTTTTGTCGAAACTCTCAACATTCCAGACAAATTCGAGAGACGCGATTATCAGTTGAATGCCATGAAGGATGCGATCAACAACAATGGTCGTGCCTTGTTCCTCTCAGCTACTTCAAGTGGTAAATCGTTTCTGATTTACATTCTCATGAGATGGTATGCCAAGAAGACATTGATCTTGGTTCCAACCGTTACACTCGTTCACCAAATGACTGATGATTTTGTGGACTATGGATACGATTCGGAGAAAATCCACAAGATCATGGCCGGAACAGAAAAATGGACTGATTGTCCGGTAACCATTTCAACTTGGCAATCCGCTGTTGATCAGGGGCAGGAATGGTTTGATCAGTTTGACGTTGTGATAGGGGACGAGGCCCATAAATTTGCTTCCAAATCGCTGATTTCGATCATGGACAGGCTAGTGAACTGTTCTGTTCGACTAGGCTTCACGGGCTCTCTAAACGGCAGCAAATGCCATGTCATGGTGTTGAGCGGTCAATTCGGCCCGATAATGGAAGTCATCTCAACCAGAGAACTTATCGACAAGGGTTATGCTTCGAATATGAACATCAATGTGGTGCTCTTGAAGCATCCAGAAAATGTTTGTCGAGCAAAGAAAATGGATTATGCCGAAGAAGTCAGTTACCTTCTAGGTCTGGACTCCAGAAACAAATTCATTTGCAAACTGACGTCCAAATTGGAAGGCAACACTCTCATCCTGTTTTTCAAAATCGATCATGGCAAGCTGTTGTATGAAATGCTCAAGGCCAAGTTCCCAAATCGTAAAGTGATTTTGATTTACGGAAAGACCAAGGGTAGCGAACGGAATGAAGCAAGAGCAACAGTAGAAGACGAGGAAGATGCAATCATCGTTGCTTCATATGGAACCTTCTCTACAGGTATCAATATCAAGAGATTGCATAACTTGATTTTTGCTTTGGCATGGAAGAGTCAGATCACTACCTTACAATCAATTGGTCGTGGATTGAGAAAAGGTGCTGGTAAAGAAATCTGTAATGTGTTCGATCTGACGGACGATATCTCTTGGAAGAAAAAACGAAACCACACATTGAACCATGCCAATGAACGAATCAGAATATATAACGAGCAACAGCTTGATTATGAAATCTCAAAAATCACGCTAAAGTATTAGACGTTCTGAGGCTTTCTATCTGGAATGTCTGATATTCGAAGGTCGCTGTGCATGAGCGATACTCGATATCATCGTCGGTGTATTCCATTGTAATTTCAGACAGTGAAGTTGGAAAGGCATCGATAAATGTCACCTTCACATTCGGAATGTGTTTGCCGTCCAAAATAATCAACTCAGCATCCGAGAAAATTCCGTAACCCTTTTGTTTCTTTGATATGTCTCGATACTGTTCTGTCGTTTCAGGAAATCCCAAACCACTCAACCAATAAAACAACTCGATGTAGTTTTTCATGTTTTCATCGACCTTGAAGGTAACGGAAAACGGATCGAATGCGATGTGATCGCCGGGAAGCGGGATGTTCACATTTGGGTTTGGGTATGATGCGGATGGTAATGAAATGGCTGGCAACAATGTGCTTTGCACGAAAAAGCTTGTGTAAGGCAACTTCACAATCGAGAATTGGAAAGTTGTTTGTCCTAAGAAATCCGTGCTTGATGGTATGCGATTAACAGTCATTTATGTTTCCGTTGTAAATCACATTTATAGTGACATTCGATTTTGTTTGGATTAGTGTGTCGAATATTTATGAAAGGAGTAATGATTACATTGTTAGCTGCCAAGAAGAAACCCCGCTCAAAGGGGAAATATTACGTCGATAACAAGAAGTTCTATCAGGCATTGATAGACTACAAGAAGGTAGTCGAGGAATCGAAAGAAAGACCTGTTATTCCAGATTATGTTGGTGATTGTATTCGTTTGATCTGTTTGAAGTTGTCGGTTCGCCGTAATTTCGGTGCTTATAGCTTTAGGGAAGAAATGGTCGGTGAGGCCATGTTGAAATGTTTCGAGGCAATAAACAACTTCGATCCAAACAAGACAAACAATCCGTTTGGTTATTTCACTCAGATTGCTTGGAATGAATTCATTCGGCAGATTCAAAAAGAGGATCAACAGCATTACACGCTACATGCGAATCTTGAGAACATGCTTCTTTTATCGGATGAAATATATGCTGAAATGAAGGGTGATGATAGTTCCAAGGACGACGGCATTCGCAGACATTATGAAGTAATCAAGAAATTTGAAGACAAAATTGAACAAAAGAAACTGAAGCAAAAACAGAAAGCAAAGAAATGATGAATTTAGAACCCTTCATCAACAAGGATTTGTTCTGGTATCTCGCCACTCCGTACACGAAGTACAAGTACGGTCATGAAGTGGCATTCAAACATGCTGCTCAAGTGACAGGCAAGTTGTTGATGTATGGTCTTAAGAAAGTGTTTTCACCGATTGTTCACTGTCATCCCATTGCATATGAATCATTCATCAACCCGACAAATAATGCGATTTGGCTGGACGAGGATGGTTTACTTTGTACTATGATGAATGTTTGTGACGGTCTCTTGGTCGTACCGATGCCGGGTTATGCTGAAAGTTTTGGTATCAATTTTGAAATCGAAAGATTCACCAGTCAATATAAACCAGTTTATATGCTGCCAAGTGATGTTTTGCCTACGGAGTTATTAGAGAATGACCAAAGTTAGAGAAGAAGTTTTACCGCCGATTATCGTTGATATCGTCAAGACTGTTCTAGATGATAAAAACCCTATGCATGTGCGAGAAAATGCTTGTGGTCGTCTGGAACAGATCGCAGTTGATTGTGATAAAGTCGCGAAGCATTTTAGAGCACAGCAATTAAATCGTAATGTACGAAATGGAAAACGAAGATAATGATCCTCTCGAAGGAACAAGAGAATGCTCTAAACGACATTCGTGGCTGGTTCAATGATCCAGCCAAACAACAAGTCTATAGATTGTTCGGCGCTGCCGGAACCGGTAAGACCTCGCTGGCGGTGTTTATTGCCAACGAACTTGGCATCAGCGTAGCGTTTACTACTTTCACCGGTAAAGCCGCATTGGTTATGCAAAAGAAGGGTTGTTGGAATGCTTCGACAATCCATTCTCTGATTTATGTCGTGGATGGAGAAGAAAAAGACGGAACACCTATTTTCGTTTTGAACCCTGCTAGTTCGATCTATTCGAGAGACTTGATTATCATCGATGAGTGCTCGATGGTTGATGAGAAACTTGGTAAGGATTTGTTGTCTTTCGGGAAACCTATTCTTGTTTTGGGTGATCCAGAACAGTTGCCGCCTGTTAAGGGTGCGGGTTTCTTCACCAACCATGAACCAGATTTCGTCCTGAGAGAAATTCACCGACAAGCTTTGGATAATCCTATCATTCGTTTGTCGCGAGACGTTCGAAATGGAATTCGTCTCAAGAAAGGCAACTATGACGGCAAGGTTGAAATTCTCGATAAGAGAGATTTCGACGTCGAAGATATGCTTGAACGAATGATGAAAAGCGATCAATTGATCGTTGGCATGAACAAGACTCGGCATGTCTGCAATGAACTTGTTCGAGAAAAGCTTGGTCGTGAAGATTGGAAGCCGGTTGTCGGTGATCGTTTGGTATGTCTTCGAAACAACCGCCTAAAGAAATTGCTGAATGGTGGTTTGTGGAGTGTTGATACGGTGAAAAACATCAATGAATATGGTGTTTCGTTGATGCTCAAGTCTGAGGACTTCGAACATAATGTGTATGCTTCCGTTTATTCTCATCCGTTGTTCTTCGAAGGCAAGGACGACAAGATGGAATGGGAATTCAAGAAGCGGTTTGATGAATTCAATTACGGTTATGCTTTAACGACGCACAAGTGCCAAGGGTCTCAATGGAAAGACGTGACTCTGTTTGATGAAAGCCATGTCTTCCGAGAAGATGCTACAAAGTGGCTTTATACCGGCATTACACGCGCCGAAGAAAAATTGACAATCTTTTTGTGAGGTTGAATGAAGCTTTGTTTAATCACTGATACTCATTTCGGCGTTCGTGGTGATTCTCCGATCTTCCTAGAATATTTCACCAAATTTTATCGAGAGCATTTTTTTCCGTACCTGAAAGAGAATGAAATTGATACGGTCGTGCATCTTGGTGATTTGGTTGATCGAAGAAAATACCTCACTTACACCACAGCCAATGTGATGCGGAAGGAATACATCGAGCCTTCACAACAAATGGGTTTGAAAACTTCCATCATCATTGGCAACCATGATACCTTCTACAAGGATACAAACGAAGTGAATGCACTTCGCGAAGTTGTCATGGGTCGTGAAGGTTTTACAATCTATTCAAATCCAGAGTATGTTGAGTTTGATGGTTTAAAGGCTCTGATGCTGCCTTGGATTTGTGAAGCCAACCAAGAGAGAAGTTTGAAGATGATTTCGAGCGGAAGTGCTCCGATCATATTCTCTCATCTTGAATTGGCTGGTTTCGAAATGTCAAAAGGCCAACTAATGGAACATGGAATGGATGCGTCCATGTTCAAGAAATACAAGGCCGTTTACTCAGGTCATTATCATCACAAGAGTTCGAAAGGAAACATCCATTATCTTGGTGCTCCGTATGAAATGACTTGGGTTGATTATCAAGACCAGAAAGGATTTCACATTCTGGATACCGACACCTTGCATCTGGATTTCATCCCAAATCCTTTGATCATGCATGAGAAAATTCATTACAACGGAGAGAAGGTCAACAAGGTTGAGGGGAAGATCGTTAAAGTAATCGTTCATGATCGCGCTGATACCAAGAAATTTGATGCTTTCGTAAAGAGCATTGGTGATGCGGAAGTTAAGGTCATTGACGAACATCTTAACTTCGATCCGATTGATATCAAGGAACAGTTGACTAAACAGACAACCGAAGTTGGCGATACCATGAACATTTTATCTGATTATGTTGGCAAACTTGATTTGAATGTGGATAAGAAGAGATTGAATAATTTGCTGAAAGAGTTGTATGCCGAAGCTCAATTGGAGACTTAATGCTTCTGAAATTTAAGAAAGCCCGTTGGAAAAACCTGTTATCTTACGGAAATTATTGGACTGAAATCGATTTAAGTTCCCACAAAACGACATTGATTGTCGGTAAGAATGGCGACGGTAAGTCCACATTCATAGATGCTCTTTCGTTTGTGTTGTTCAACAAACCATATCGCAGCATCAAAAAAGGACAGCTTGTCAATTCCATCCTCAACAAAGGAACACTGGTCGAGGTGGAATTTGAAAGAGGCGAACACGAATATATGGTTCGCCGTGGCATCAAGCCGAATGTCTTTGAAATCTATAAGAACGGTGAGTTGGTTAAGCAAGACTCCGATTCCAAAGATTACCAAGAATATCTGGAACGTGTTCTTGGTTTGACTCCCAAATCTTTCCCGCATGTCATCGTCCTTGGATCAGCGAATTATGTTCCGTTCATGCGTCTTTTTGCATCGGATCGACGCAATGTGATTGAAGATTTGCTTGATATCCAAGTGTTCTCGAAAATGAATGTTCTCTTGAAAGACCGCATTAAGGTCTGGAAAGTAAAGTATAACGAAGCCGTTGATGTCCTTCAAAATACTCGCGATCAACTCAGCATGATCGAAGAACATAATGAAAAGATCAGAGAGAACAACAATGCTGTGATTGACGAAAAAGAGAATGAGATTGAACAATACTCGGAAGAGTCGTTGACAATCCTGAAAGATATTAAGAAGCTGAAAAAGAAGTTGTCGGCTTTGGTTGTTGAAGATGCTCCCGATTACATGTCGGAAATTCGAGAGTATGAAAGAGAACAAGCTTCCATACGAAAAGAAATCTCCATGAAGAAAAGAACACTTTCTTTTCTGGATGAGAATGACACATGCCCGACATGCAAACAAACGATTGATAAGCATTTCAAGGGTGTTGAGTTTGAGTGTGGCGAAAAAGAAATTGGTGAATTGTCGACTCGGGTGACTTATCTCGATGAACAAATCGCAAAACTTCAAGAGAAATTGGATGCTCATGAAGAGGTTGAGAAAGAAGTCAAACAGTTTGAAAAGGAAATCGGCAAGAAGCAAAATGCAGTTGAGACAAACAAGAGATTGATTACAAGCCTCTTGAAAGATATCGAAGCCTTGAAGATCAAGGAAGATGAAATTTCAACCAAGGAAATTGAAGACAGGGAGACACAACAAGCCAAGATTGTCGATGAGTTGTTGGAAGAGAAGGAAATTTATGATGTTGCTTCCACACTTCTAAAAGACGATGGCGTCAAGGCTGTTATCATTCAGAACTATGTTCCAGTGATAAACGAGTTGATCAACAAATTCCTGTCTCAAATGGATTTGTTTGTGGACTTCCATATCAACGAAGAGTTTCAGGAAGTTATTCGGTCGCGCTATCGCGATGCTTATAGCTATGAATCATTCTCAGAAGGTGAGAAACAAAGGATCGATCTGGCGGTGTTGTTCACATGGCGAGCCATTGCTCATATGAGAAACACGGCTTCTACAAACCTTCTGGTATTCGATGAAATCCTTGACTCTTCGTTGGACGACAACGGAATTGATGAATTCATTTCGATCATTAAGAACCTTGCCGACAACGAGAATGTGTTTGTTATCTCGCATAGAGGGACTTCGATTGCTGATAAATTCGACAGAACACTTCTGTTCAAGAAAGAACAAAACTTCTCTAAGATGATGGAACACGAAAATGCTTAAACTTGTCAGAGGCTTTAAACCTGTCCTAGAAACACCAACACAAGAATTCGATTTTCAAAATCCGCCGTTTGACCCGATTGAGTTTTCCAAAGAACTTGGACAAATGATGCTGGATAATGGCGGTGTTGGTATCAGTGCTTGTCAAGTTGACGTTCCTTATGCAATTTTTGCACTCCGATCAGTGCCAATGATCGTTTGTTTCAATCCAAAAATTGTTGATTATTCTGGCAATATGACTTCTTTGGATGAAGGTTGTTTGTCGTTTCCCGGCATTTATTTGCCTATCAAGAGATATGATCGCATTCGATTGAGATATCGAGAACCGAATGGCGAAATGCAGTTGAAAACATTCGAAGGTTATACGGCTCATGTCATCCAGCATGAAGTCGATCACTTGAATGGAGTTCTGTTCTTTAGAAGGGCGGGACATTATCACAGAGACCGTGCAACAAAACGGTGGAGAAGAATAGTTAAAAATGCAGATTTTGATTAGTATCATTTACGGTTATCTGTTTTCACACTTGATAATCGGTTTGTCGTTGTTGTTTTTGGTTCTGTATTTCGAACCGATCATCATGAATGGTGAGCTAAAGACCAAAACTGATTTGTTTTGGTTTTGTGTTGTCATTGTTGTCTTGTGGCCGGGATTGGTTTTTTCGGTGTTCTATGATTATTACAAAGGAAAAAGATGATTCCTTATCCGGGTGGTTCCCGTTCAATGGCTTTGAAGCCATTATTCAAGTATACGGGCGGCAAGGGTAAGCTGATTAAACATTACCAGCCATACATGCCTTCTACAATTTCAACTTATGTCGAACCGTTTCTGGGCGGTGGGAGCATGTTTCTTCATGTCATGTCGAGATACAATCCCAAGCGGATTATTCTTGGTGACGCCAACACTGAGATTATGAACCTCTACAGTGTTGTGAAGGAAGATATTGTTTCTTTGGTCGAAGAACTGAAACAAATCGAAGCCTCTTATTCTGTCCTTTCTGGATATGATGAAAGGAAAGAATTTTATCTGGATATCAGGGAAAAATATGCCTTTGGCGATATTGAGAGTAGCGCCAAACAAGCGGCGTATCTCTACTTTCTGTTATCAACCTGTTTCAATGGTCAATATGTCGTAACTACAAATGGACGTTTCTACACGTCTCCCGGTGAGTTGCTTGTCAAAAATCCATTGAAGATCAATCAAATCCTTGGTTGGAACAAGATATTGCAGAAAGCTACCCTTCATTGTGAAGATTGGCGAGTAACTTTGTTGATGGCTGAACCAATGCCAGAAAACAGTTTCGTGTTTCTCGATCCGCCATACAGAGAGTCCAATCTTCACGACAACCAATACATGAATGACTTTTTCAGTGATGATGGCAAACAAGTGAGCGTTCTGGATTATACCAGAAGTTTTCCATCAACTTCTACGATTTTCCTATGCAACATGGAAAGAGACGAAGTAGGTTATTTTGATGACTTGGGTGGAGGTCTCGAAACCGTAAAGATTAAACGGAAGATTACCACTTATTCTTTCGGTGATGCGGATCATTTCATCAATGAAATATTGGTCCACAACAATACTGGCGAAGCCAATGCACGATTGGATGCATTTTTTGGAGATAACTTATGAGTGATCAAGAATATCACGGTTCGTTTAAAAATTGGGATGATGTGACGAGTCATTTTGAAATGTCTATGTCAGAACCAACTCTTGTTTGGGCTGATTATGATCTAGGCGGTTACGATGGGTCCGCTTTGATTGTGTATATGAATGAAGGAAAATGGTATCAAGTAAATGCTTCTCATTGTTCTTGTTATGGATTGGAAGATCAATTTCAACCAGAAGAGTTTGATCCAGACCTTCACTTAGCTGCTCTCAACGAAGGTAAGAGAATTGTCGGATATTATCATGACAACGGGATTGATGAGTGGTTGAAGCGCATGTTAAAGCGCCCGAGCGCATAAATATATTTGAAATATTGATGGGAGATACATTTGGATCGCGAAGAAATTGAACACATTGTTAAATTGGTTGCCGAAGGTCTTAGTTATCGACAAATTTCAGAACAACTTGGTTTGAGTGTTGATCAGGTAAAGCGGCGTTTTTACGCGGCTGGTAGTAATAAGAAAACATCATCAACAGTTGCATATCAGTTAGGTGGTGACGCCAAGGATCGCAAGATTCTTATGCAAGCGGATGAAATTGCCCGCCTCAAGAAAGAAATTAAAGATCAGCATCGAGAGAATATCGACGCGGAACGTATCAATGACATTCTCGGAACGGTTAGCAATGCTGTCATCGAACCTCCGACATGGATGATTTCAACTCCAAAGAAAGACAAAGACCAAGAAGTTTTGATGACTTCTTGGGCTGACTGGCACGCTGGCGAAGTAGTGTCCAAGACAGAGTTGAACGGAATCAACGAATATAATTTGAAGGTCATGGAGAGACGTGTTCGACGTCTCGTTGAAAAGACCATTAGCATTGCCAAGAATCACGGTCCCGGCAGATATCCCGGCGCTGTGATTAATCTCGTCGGTGATATGGTTTCTGGCGGATTACATGAAGAACATCGCAAGACAGATGAAGCCCCGCCACTGCAATGTGCTCTGAGGACCGTTGAATTGCTTTCATGGGGTTTGAGACAAATGGCTGATGTATTCGGTCAGATTTATGTTCCTTGTGTTTGTGGTAATCACGTCAGAATGACTGCCAAGCCTGAATTCAAGCAATATGCCCAGAAGAATTGGGATTATCTGATTTACAAAATGCTGGAAAGAGAGTTCCAGAACGACAAGAGAATTGTCATTGATGTGCGCGAATCGAATGAAGTTTTCTATCGTGTGCATAATGTAAATTACATGCTTGCTCATGGTGACATGCTTGGCACCAAGGGCGGCGATGGAATTATCGGAAGTATCGGACCAATTTCTCGCGGTGAAATCAAGACTAGGGGCCGTATGGCTTCATCTGGAATGCCTTACGATATCTTGCTTATCGGTCACTTCCATCAGTCATTGTGGCTTCCTAGAGTGATTGTTGCCAATACTCTGAAAGGCTTCTGCGAATACAGTAAAAATGCATTAGGAGCAATTCCTACCCCTCCATCGCAACCTCTCTGGTTCCACCATCCAAAATACGGAATCACTTCTCGTTGGGAGATTATGGTTGACGAACCGATTGCAAAAGGCGATCCACAATGGTTGTCTGTGTTTGATCCAATGAAAGCTGCATGATGTCGAATACCGTTATGGATGCAGTGAAGGCATTCCTTGAGACACAAGAAATAATCGAAACACCAGAAGAGGCGAGATTGTTATTGGCTTTCGATGAATATGAAGGCGGTAAATTTATCACTGGAAAAGATGGTTGTGATTGTAAAGACGATTGTGATGAATGCTGGACTAGAGAACAAAAAATCGATTGGTTGACAAAGCTGGCAAACAAGTAATGGAATCATTTTGTAATGATAAGGCTTTCCTTTATCGTGGTGATAACAGGGAAGTTCTGAAAGATATTGCCGATAACACATTCGATTCTATCGTAACTGATCCTCCATATGCCTTAAATTTCATGGGTAAGTCATGGGATACCGGAGCGATTGTAAATGACATTTCGTTCTGGAAAGAATGTTTGCGTGTCTTGAAACCCGGTGGACACTTGGTTTCTTTCGGTGCAACCAGAACTAATCACAGAATGGTTTGTGCTATCGAAGATGCAGGATTTGAAATTCGTGATTCCTTGATGTGGATTTATGGTTCTGGCTTCCCGAAGTCGCATGATATTAGTAAGGCGATTGATAAAGCGGCTGGTGTTGAAAGAAAAGTAATAGGAAAGAGTTTAAGACATGTTAGTGGCAAACCAGAACAAAGAACAGTTGGTTTGTCGGGGACTAAAACTTTCTCTGAATCTATTGGTATGGGTTCTTATATAACCGCGCCAGCAACCGAAGCTGCTAGTGAATGGGGAGGTTGGGGAACAGCACTCAAACCAGCATTTGAACCAATCGTCCTTGCGCGCAAACCTTTGAGTGAAAACACGGTCGCTGCAAACGTTCTTCTTTGGAGAACGGGTGCTCTGAATATCGATGCTTGCCGGATTGGCTACGAAAACGACGCATCCAATCCGGCAACGAACCCACTCTATCGCGTCCAAAATGGCTATGCGACGAAGGTCGGAAGCGATAGCTGTGGAACCAATATTTCCATCAAGCCAAACGGCGGAAACATTATCGCGAACCCTCAAGGCCGCTGGCCTGCCAACGTGGTTCATGATGGTTCTGATGAAGTAATCGAACATTTTCCGAATACGACATCGGGGGTGCTAAAAGCCGGAACAATTCGCAATTCTGAAAATAAAATCTATGGGAAAGGAATGTCTGCTGCTGGAAAAGCCGCAACTACTTATGACACTGGAGGCGATTCCGGTTCTGCTGCTAGGTTTTTCTATTCACCAAAAGCCAATAAGAAAGATCGTGCAGGAAGCAAGCATCCGACTGTCAAACCAATTGGTTTGATGGAATGGTTGGTGAAACTGGTTACGCCACCAAACGGACATGTACTCGATCCATTCGCCGGTTCTGGATCGACCGGGGAAGCTGCAATAAATGCTGATTTTTCTATCTCTCTGATTGAGAGAGAACTAGAATATCAAGAAGATATTGTGAGACGATTGAACAACATGGATAATGTTTTACAATTTGATGGAGAATAATTTTGACGTTAGGTGATTGGTCGGTTGGCAGAAGCATTGCGCCACCAGACGACGGTAAACCAGATGAAGTAGTAGAAAAAATTGTTGCTGATAACATCAAAACAAATCTGAATAGAAATAAACCCGGTCCGAAGGTTAGATTCAAGGATGGTGTCAAAGAAGTAGTTGTTCGTCTGACCCCTGATATGTTGGAAAGAATCAAGAATTCTGTTGATATGGGTAAATTCAAGAGTCGAAGTGATGTGATTCGTGAAGCCTTGATCCAGTTTTATTTTCCAAAAGAAAACACCAATATGATTTCTGCCAAACCACTTACCGCTGTGGTGAATATTCCTCAATTCAGTCAAGTCAAAGAAGAAGTTCGTATTGGTAAATTGTCATTCGACATTACCCATCAACCGGGTTTCTTTCGTCGCAAAATGTTGAAGTGGTTTTTTGGGGTGACCGTTAGTGACTGATATTCCTTACAAGTACAGAGAAGATAAACTCATTCAAGAAATCAAGGATTATGTCGATGCGACATATCACATGCATTATGTCGGTGAAGACAACATCCAATCAATGGATTTGATTCTAGCAACAGGACATGCAACCGGATTCAATATAGGAAGCATTTTCAAGTATGCCGGTCGTTTCGGTAAGAAAGAAGGATACAATCGCAAAGACCTCTTGAAAATTATTCATTACGCAATGTTTGAACTTTACAATCAGGATAAGAAAAATGCTGTATCGACCGAAGCCACCAACGATTGATGCTTATCAATTTCGTGTAGATTGGGAAGGCGATTTTCTAAATTGGCCGAGTTGGTTAAGAGGCATTTATTTCAGTGATGGAATTATACCAATCAACAACTCGCGTGTCATAGCTACAATTGGTAAGAAAGCAATTTTCGTAAACGATTATGTCTATATAACCGAGGATGGCGTTGAAGTTATTCCTGAAGAATTCTTTGAAAATCGATACGAACTTGTAGCATAGGAGAATAAATGGTCGAGATTAGTGTTCCTATTGAAACGTTGCGTGAAAGACGTTTATTTGTAGCTGTTCCAATGTATGGCGGTAATTGCGCCGGAATGTTTGCTCGATCATTAGCTGATCTGTCTGCAAGATGTACTCAATACGGAATTTCATTGCAGTTGTATTTTCTGTTCAACGAAAGCCTTGTGCAACGCGCCAGAAATTATTGTTGTGATGAATTCATGCGAAGCAATGCGACTCACATGATGTTCATCGATTCTGATATCGGATTCGATGCACAAGATGTTCTCATGATGCTGGCATTGCAGAGTGACGATTCTCCATATGATGTTGTCTGTGGTGGATATCCAAAGAAAACCATCTCTTGGGAGAAAATCAAGAGAGCGGTCGAAAAGGGATTTGCTGAAAACAACCCAAACGATCTGGAAAAATATGTCGGTGACTACGTTTTCAATCCAAAGACAAATCAGTCAGAGATTGCATTGAATGAACCTGTAGAAGTCTTGGAAGGCGGAACAGGTTTCATGATGATTCGGAGAAAGACATTCGAGGTTTTCGATCAAAACTTTCCAGAACAGCGATACAAACCTGATCATGTTCGTACAGAACATTTCGACGGTACGCGAGAAATCACTGCTTACTTCGATTGCATCATCGAGCCTGAAAGCAAGCGTTATTTGTCGGAAGACTATATGTTCTGTCAATATGTGCAGAAGGCGGGATTGAAGGTTTGGTTGCTTCCTTGGGTTAAGTTGCAGCATGTCGGCACTATGATTTTTGGTGGTTCCCTTGTCGATCTTGCACAGATTGGAGCATCGGCTACTGCTGATGTTGGCGAGCTTAAAAAGAAGAAATGACCAGATTTACGATTGCTGTAGAAAATGCTTGGATAATCCGTTCTGTTCGATTAGATACAACCCGCTACTATGAAGCACAGAACATTTGGAATAAGAATCCTGCAATAGCGACAATCTACAGAACATATGAAGCCGCGCAAAACGATTTGTGCAATCTGGTGGATAGTTTTGGTCGAATGAAGGGAGAGATTCTTGATGTAGTGCCTCTGCATGGAGCACTTATCAACTTAGCAAGGACTTAGAGTATGAGTTACATTATGACCTTCACTGGTAAGCGATTTGATCCAATGTCGCCTACTCTTGATGATATCAATATCGAAGACATTGCTCATGCATTGTCGATGATGTGTCGATTTGGCGGGCATTGTCTTCGATATTATTCTGTTGCCGAGCATTCGATTTTAATGGCTCAGAAAGCAACCAAGAAAAACAAGCTATGGGCTTTACTACATGACGCGAGCGAAGCTTACATTGTAGACGTTCCGAGACCTCTCAAGAGTCATCTTGGTGGTTACAAGGAATGTGAAAAAAATATAATGGCTGTGATTTGTGAGAAGTTTGGTCTTCCACAAGATATGCCGGATGAAGTCAAACACTTGGACGAAACCATTCTTGCAACAGAATGCAATCATAACATGGTTTCTGTTCCAGACAATCTTCCATTCGTTTCAAATCCCCTGAATGTCCGACTCCAATACTGGAATCCGACAGACGCGGAAGAACGTTTTCTTGGTTTCTTTTATAGCTTGAGGTAAGGCATGACAATCGTAGTCAATTTTTTTGGTGGTCCCGGTTCTGGAAAATCCACTATGGCTGGTCAATTGTTTGGTGTGATGAAAGAGCAAAGGATCAATGTGGAATATGTTCCAGAATTCGCTAAAGAACTCGTTTGGGAGGAATCTCAAGCAATTGATGACCAACTTTACTTGTTGGGTGTACAACACTTCCGTCTCTATCGTTTGCTTGGCAAGGTCGATTATATCATAAGTGATTCTCCATTGTTGCTTGGAAATCATTATGTCGAGTTTTCAAATCATAAATTTCCAACCAATCGAGTTTTGGAATCTTGGAGAAATTCGTATAAAGAACTAGCGATGAATACGTTCGATATGTACGACAACATGAATTTCTTCGTGAACAGAGGCGAACGAAAATTTGTTCAAGCCGGAAGGTTGCAGAACGAAGACCAAGCAAAAGAGATTGATGTTAAACTTAGATTTATGTTGAAGCAATGGAGTTATCCCTTTACGACAGTTTCGAATGTCAATGATGTGATTAACATGCTTAATAGCAGGAGTGAAAATGGAAGAATTGATTTTATCTGATCGTACCTTGAGCATTCTCAAGAATTTTGCGGCGATCAACCCATCCTTGATGTTTAAGGTCGGTGATACAATCACTACTATCTCTCAGGGAAAGAAGATTTACGCCAAGGCTCAGATTGAGAACGATATCAAGAAAGCCTTCGCGATTTATGAACTTCCTCGTTTGTTTGGATCGCTTTCTCTTGTCCCGAATTACAAGATTGAAATTGATGATACCAGTCTTGTGATTACTTCCGAGAAGGAAAATCGAGCCATTCGATATGGGTTTGCTGATCCAGACAATATCACAATGCCACCGGAGGGCGGCATTAAGCTGGATAGAGCAGATGTTTCTTTCACCCTGACAAATGCCATGTTGACGTCTGCAATGAAGGCTGCGGCTGTTTTGGGTATGCCAGAGATTGCCGTCGTTGGTGATGGAGAAACAGTCCAGATCGAAACTTGCAATTCAGCAAAGCCATCCAGCGACGTGTACAGAGAGAATATCGAGACATTCAAGGGCGGAACCAAGCCATTCAAGATGATATTCAAGGTTGATAACTTGAAGGTTCTGCCTGATGATTATGAAGTGAAGATTAGCTTCAAGAAGGTCGCTCAATTCATTGGTAAGGACGTTGAATACTTCATCGTCGTGGAAACCTCTTCAACAGTAGGATAAAACATGAGAACAATTTATTACGTTGATGTGACTAATTTGCCTTCGACAAAGGCGGAGGCTGAGATTGCTAAACGTTTAGAAGAATATAAGGCTGTTTATGATACTACGAAATATCCAGTTCTTATGGTTCCCTCTGATCGAACGTTCATTGATGTATTTTATGATGAAGTAGACGCGGATGCAGAATTCGAACAAAGATTTGGTGTGTTGAATGGTTGAGTATAAAGAAGACGAAGCTTTGTGGGTGGAAAAGTATCGTCCTACTCAAGTGAAGGACGTTATTCTTCCTGACAACTTGAAGAGTATGTTTCAAGGCTATGTCGATGGAGATTTCATTCCAAATCTTCTTTTGTGTGGTGGTCCCGGTTGTGGAAAGACAACCGTTGCCATTGCCATGTGTAAGGAAATTGGAGCGGATTACTACTTCATCAATGGTTCTTTGAATGGTGGTATCGATACCCTGAGAGTTGATATTCAAGGATATGCTTCATCCGTTTCCATGAATGGCAAGAGAAAATATGTCATTCTGGATGAGGCTGATTACTTGTCTCATGCAACTCAACCGGCCTTGCGCTCTTTCATGGAAGAGTTTTCCAAGTCTACGGGTTTCATTCTGACATGCAACACGCCGACAAAGATCATACCGGCATTGAAGTCTCGTTGCACTGTCATCGATTTTTCTAATCTTGATGATATCGATAAGCTTGCCAACCAATTCTACAAAAGATCGTGTGCAATTCTCAAGAATGAAAGCATCGATTATGACTCCAAAGTCGTCGCTGAATTGATTGGAAATTATTATCCAGACTGGAGAAAATGCCTCAATCAATTGCAAGGATATGCAAACAAAGACGGTAAAATCGATTCTGGCATTCTTTCTTCAACCCATAGCGAAGCCAATATTCGTGAGTTGTTTTCATTGATGGTGAAGAAGGATTTTAATGCTGTCCGTAAGTGGTCGGCTGAAAATTCTTCCTTGAATATCGGTGACGTATTCAGGTTGATGTATGATGTGTCGGAAGATTATTTGAAACCGGCTGGAATAGCTCAGATGTTGGTACTTATGAAAGAGTATGAATATTCTGCGGCATTTGTCATCAACCAAGAAATCAATATGGCGGCTGGTTTGATTTCGATCATGGCCGATTGTGAGAAAGAATTCAAATGAATTTACTGAAGGCTCTCTTTACCCAAAAGACCGATAAGCCATGTGGTTTGTGTGGCGGAAAGATTGAAGGTAAACCAGCCTTTGTCCAATACAAATTTCAAAATGAAGAAACTCATGAACTTGAACATGCAGAGATGCAAGTGTGCTCTGCATGTGCAGATATTTTGGATGAACAAGCGCGAGACCTTCCATGACAAAACTAGCCCATAGGGTTCTGGATGTCAGTGAGCCTGTTGAAGAACAAGTCATCGTCGAAGACAACTTCATGCAAAAGGTTTTTGATAGCATCAAAGCGATAACAGAGACGAAAGAGGAATTGGTTTTAGATGATGAGTGGTTGAATAAAGCAATCTTCATTATCACCAAGGCAGTCTCTTTCTACCCAGATTGTGTCCATCTTTGCAACGAAGCAAATAAACTGACAAGGTTTTCTCCGAGAACGAGATACGATTTCTTGATGAAGACTATCGTGAAAGGCAGAAGAACTAAAAGGAAGTGGCCGAAGAGAATTGAAGATGATCGCCTACCGTTCATTCAGAAATACTATAATTATAATCGATTGCGGGCAAACGAAGTGCTGTCTGTCCTCACCAAACAACAGATAAACAACATTATAAGCAAGATGAATGAGTTAGGCGGTGTATTGAATGAATGATATTTTTAATGGGTATGGTGTTGAGATTCGATTGAAAAGCCCAGAAGATTTTTTGAAGATCAAAGAAACACTCACTCGGATGGGTGATAGCAAAGACAAGGTTTTATACCAAGCCTGTCATATTCTTCACAAGCAAGGTCGTTATGTCATCATTCATTACAAAGAATTGTATGCTTTCGATGGAAAAAAATCCAAAGTAACAAGTCATGATTTGGCTAGAAGAAACACCATCGTTGATCTATTGAAGCAATGGGAGTTGATTGAAATTGTCGATCCCTCCAAGATCGAAGACAAGGTTCCTGTAAAATTCATCAAGATTCTGAACTTCAAAGAGAAGGATGATTGGAGTCTTGAAGCCAAATATCATTTCTGGAAAAAGGAAAAACGTTCGAATGATTCATGATATCGAGACATTAAATTATTATCAATCGTCTGCTGTTGATACTGCCATTTATCCGAAGAAGGCCGAATTAGAATATCTGACTTTGGGATTGACCGGAGAAGCCGGTGAAATTGCAAACAAGGTGAAGAAGATTCTTCGTGGCGATAAAGAATTTGATGAAGCTGCGAAGAAAGACCTTGCCGCTGAATTGGGTGATGTGCTTTGGTATCTTGCTGTTCTTGCCGATTCTCTTGATGTTAGATTGAGTCAAGTGGCGACGGACAATATCAGAAAGTTGATGGACCGTAAGGAACGTAATGTTTTGAAGGGTTCTGGAGACAATCGTTAATGACATGTTATGTTAGTCCATGCCAGATTGACTCTGGTGGAAATTGTGGTATCTGTGGTGTGAAGAATTTTGGTCGTAATCAAACGACTCCGACATTTTGTTTTCCTTCTACATTTGGTCCACCGATGGGTTGTATTTGCCCGCCGACCTCTGAGAAGACTTGCGAGAGTCCGATTTGTCCTCGTAAGAATCATTCCCAAGCTTAATAGGATTCTCATTGAAGTTTTATACGAATGTCGTTCAAAGCGGCAACCATTTGCTCGTCCGTGGTTATGATAACGGAAAGCAATTCTTCCATAAAGAGAAATACAAACCAACTCTCTATATGAAGACAAACAAATCAAGTGTGTTCAAAACACTTGAAGGTTTGAATGTTACGCCGAAGGTCTATGATTCAATCTATGAAGCTAGACAGGCTATCAAAAAATATGCTGATATCGGCAATTCTAAAATCTATGGTTTCGAATCGTTTGCATATACGTACATTTTTGATGAGTACAGGAACGATATCGAGTATGATCAATCCCTGATCCGAATTGCAAATATCGATATCGAAACGGTTTCTGACGAAGGAATGCCAGATATCGATGAGGCCGACAAGGCAATAACTGCCATCACGATCAAATGTTGTGGAATGGTCGTGGCATTCGGTCTCAGAGAATTCGTTCCGAAAGATGACGTAACTTATATTCAGTGCGACACTGAAGAAGAAATGCTCTTGAAGTTTCTCGATACCGTAGAGCACTTTCAGCCTGATTGTTACACTGGTTGGAACATTGTTGGCTTCGATATTCCTTACATTGTAAATCGTATCGTTCGCATTCTTAATGTCGAATCTGCTCAACGTCTTTCACCATGGAGAATGTTATCCGAGAAGAGAACCTTCTATCGTGGCATCGTGAAAGAATACTTCTTTCCGGTTGGTGTTGCTTTTCTCGATTATCTCTTGGTCTACAAGAAACTGACATTCGAGCCGAGAGAATCCTACAAACTCGATTACATCGCTTTCATTGAGTTGGGCGAACGTAAACTGGATTATTCCGAGTATCAGAACCTTACGGGTCTCTATCGAGAGAACCATCAATTATTCATGGAGTATAACGTCCGTGACGTCGGATTGGTGGATCGCCTAGAAAACAAATTGCGGCTTTTGGAGTTGATATTCTCCATGGCCTATGAAGCGAAGTGCAACTTCGAAGACATGCTGGGATCGGTCAAACCATGGGAAATTAAATCCTATGGCGAGTTGATGAAACAAAACATCGTCTTCCCGCCAAAGCTGAAAGGTTCTTATTTCGACAATGAAAAAGACAGCTTGGTTGGCGGTCACGTCAAGAATCCAATCCTTGGAATGCATGAGTGGGTTGTTTCTTTCGATTTGAATTCTCTGTATCCACATTTGATCATGCAATACAACATCTCACCCGAAACGATGATGGGTAAGAGAGAGACGTTCTATTCGATTGAAAACATTCTGGACGGAAAACCTGATCCAGAAATAGAAAAAATCATCAACGACAATTGCATCGTGGCGGCGAATGGTTGTCTTTACAATCGTGAAATAGAGGGTTTCTTTCCAAAGATGATGGAAAGACTCTATAATGGTCGTGTCGAAAATAAGAACCTGATGCTTCAAGCCAAGCGCAAGCTTGAAGATTGCAACGATCCGGCAGAACAAGAGGCATTGAAGAACGAAATTGCCAAACAGCATAATGCTCAGTTGAACAAGAAAATCTTACTCAACGCCGCTTATGGTGTGCTGACAAACGAATATTTCCGTTTCTATAACTTCGACAATGCCGAAGCAATTACCATGGGCGGTCAACTTTCGATTCGTTGGATTGAAAAGAAACTGAATGCATATATGAACAAGGTTTTGAAAACCAAGAATGTTGATTATGTCATCTATGCAGATACGGATTCGGTTTATTTGAATTTCGGACCACTGATCAAAACTATCTTCGATGAAGACGATTCCAAAGAAGACATTATTGAATTCATCAACGAAAGTGTGAAGGTCAAATTCCAATCGGTTATTTCTAAATCGTATGAAGAACTTCGCGTTCGTATGAATGCTGTTCAACAAAAGATGATCATGAAGCGAGAATCCATCTGTGAAAAGGGTATTTGGACCGGCAAGAAACGATACATTCTGAATGTATGGGACAAGGAAGACGTTCGTTTCCATGAACCAAAGATTAGCATCACAGGTCTGGAGTCTGTTCGATCTTCGACGCCATCGTCATGTCGAGAAAGGATCAAAGAAGTATCCAAACTCATTATGAACACGGATGAAGAAACTGTCCTTACGTTTATCGAGAACTACAAAAAGGAATTTGAGACACTTCCATTTGATGAAATAGCCTCTCCGCGTGGTATCAAAGGCATGAAGAAGTATGCTGATGATGACACGATCTTCAAATCCGGGACACCAATTCAAGTTCGCGGTGCCTTGGTCTACAACAAAGCCTTGGACGATTTTGGTATCAAAAATATTCCGCCTATTTTTGATGGTGATAAAGTCAAGTATTGCTACTTACAAATGCCGAATGCTCTTAAATCAAATGTGATATCGGTAGCAACGATTTTGCCCAAGGAATTTAAACTTGATGATAAATTGGATAGAGAGACACAATTTGAGAAGTGTTTCTTGGAACCAGTGAAAAACATTTTGTCCGTTATCGGATGGAAGCATGAACGCGGCGGTGCTTCTCTTGAAGCTTTCTTTTCTTAATCGGAGGTTATATGGCTAATTTTCTAAATTCGTTCGTCGAGCAATTGAAGGACGAAGATACTACAATGATGACGGAAGGTCTCGGATCGGCTGAATATACTGGTTGTATCGATACTGGTTGTTATGCTCTGAATGCTCTTTGCTCAGGCCAGATTTATGGTGGCATTCCAAACAATCAATGTACTGCTTTCGTTGGCGAGTCTGCGGTTGGTAAGACATACATTGCCATGTCTGTTGTGAAATTCTTTCTTGAAAATGCATCGGAAAGTGCGGGCGTGTTTTATGCTGATACCGAAGCCGCTGTCCGCAAGCAAATGTTGATTGATCGTGGCATTGATCCTTCTCGCGTCATGAGAACAGAACCGATCACTATTGAAGATTTTCGTACTGTTGCCATTCGTTTCCTTGATGCTTATCGCGATAACATCAAGGAATCCGAGAGAGAAGCCAACCCGATGTTAATGGTTCTGGATTCTCTTGGTGCTTTGTCATCTGTTAAAGAAATTGCTGACACGGCGTCCACGGTCGAAAAAGAACGCGAAACCAAGGATATGACGAAGTCTCAATTGTTGAAGGGATTGTTTAGAGTCTTGAGACAGAGAATGGCGAAGGTTCATGTTCCAATGATTGTTACAAATCACGTCTACGAAGCGATGGACAACTCCAAGAGAAAGATTATTTCTGGTGGAAGTGGTCTCATTTATGCTGGCGACTTGATCGTGAATTTCAGAACTAATCAACTTGAAGATAAAGACGCCAGACGTGATGGTGTTTATATTATTGGTAACACTTACAAGAGTCGTTTGACCAAGAAAAATCAGGAAGTGAAGATGAAGCTATCTTACACGACTGGTTTGGATCGTTATTATGGCTTGCTTGATATTGCAGAACGCGGTGGTGTGATTAAGAAAGTCTCTACTCGTTATGTTCTTCCTGATGGTACGAAGGTTTGGGGTAAAGAAATTAATCAAAATCCAGAACAAATTTTCACCAAGCCAATCCTTGATGATATCAACGAAGCTGCTCAAAACTTGTTCATGTATGGAAGATCGGTTGAAGGTGATAGCGGAGAAGCCGAAGAAGAGTAATCGGATTGTAATGGACGTCAATGGACAAAGAAGTGTAGGCAACGACCTACACTTTTTTTGTGAGGTGGTTGTTTGAGTGTTGCCAAAACTATTCTTCATAGTCTTGTTAAGAATGATGAATTTGGACGAAAGGTAATTCCTTATCTGAAAGAGGAATACTTCAAGGAAAGTGCCGACAAATTCATTTTCAAAATCATCAAGGATTATGTGGAGAAATACAATAATTTTCCGAATCTAAGAGCAATTGCAATCGAGTTGTCTAACAGCGATGCTGATACCGATCTCTTTGATGAATGCAAAGAGATGTTAATCGATTTCAATGAGCCGGAAGAAGAACTTGAATTAGATTACTTGGTTGATATCACCGAAGAATTTTGTCAGGATAGAGCTATCGAACTCGCCTTGCAAAAGAGCATCGCCATCATCGATGGCAAGGAAAAGAAACTTTCGAAGAATGTTGTTCCAGACCTTCTTCAAGATGCCTTGAATGTCAGTTTCAACACAACAATCGGCCATGATTATATTGAGGATGCTCAATTTAGGTTTGAATTGTATCATGAAAATTCTGCACGAATTCCATTCCATCTCGATCATTTAAACAAACTGACGAGAGGCGGACTGCCGAAGAAATCTTTAATGGTTCTTATGGCACCGACCGGCGTTGGTAAATCTATTTTCATGGCGGATTGTGCTGCTCACCATCTTATGGCGGGTTTGAATGTCTTGTATCTGACAATGGAATTATCGGAAGACATGATTTCGGAACGTATCGATGCTAACCTCATGGATATCGATGTTGGTATGATCCGAGACATTCCACAAGACTCGTTCACTAGAAAGATTGAGCGGATCAAAGCAAATCATATTGGAAAGTTGATCGTAAAAGGATACGCTCCGACAACCGTTGGTGCCCACCATTTTCGTTTGGTGTTGGATGAATTGCGTATTAAGAAGAATTTCGTTCCAGACATCATTTATGTCGATTATATCAACTTGTGTATTTCCACTCGTTTTACAAACAACAACAATGTCAATACCTATTCGTATGTGAAGATGGTTGCCGAAGAATTAAGAGCTATTGCAGTTGATTTCGATCTTCCTTTGGTGACAGCGACACAAACAAATCGAGGTGGTTATAACTCTTCCGAATTGGATTTGGATGATACTTCCGATTCGTTTGGTTTGCCTATGACAGCCGATTTTTACATTGCGATCACGACAAGCAAGGAACTGGATGCCTTGGGCCAAGTGTTGGTGCATCACTTGAAGAACCGTTGGAATGACAAGAATTTCAGAGCCCATTGGTTGCTTGGTCTCGATAAACCGAAAATGCGTTTCTATGATCTTCCAAACGAGACGCAAGAAACCTTATCGCATGAAGCACCAGACGAAAAATCCAGCGATAGCCCAATGTCCAAGTTGAAAACGAAGAAGAAGAAACCCAACTTCGAAAAATTCAACTAGAATAAATGGTGTTCAAGATTTCTTTGATTAGTTCTTCACTGTGCAGAACTTCGTTGTGTGTGTAGTTGAGTTCTACAGTTTTGATCTTGTCGATGGGTTGTAGTTGTCTTTGACTGGCAATTGAAACGACGCCATCATATTCATTATTGAACAATCCTCTTGTTGTGATGACGTTCGTCCAAGGAATATTCACGGGATTGTTTCGTATGAATTTGATGTGGTTTTCATACTTTCCGATGTTACGAAAGAATTGATAATTGTGCCAGAACATAGAACCAATCTGAGCCATTACAGAACCTTCCCATGGTGTGGCAATGCTCATTCCGATTTTGATGTTCGGATGTTTTTGTGCCAAGTGATAGGCGACGATTCCACCGAATGAATGTCCGATAACTATAGTCGGCTGGTCGTCAATCGACTTTTCGACATCCTTCATGATTTTATCGAAGCTATCGTGGATATTGTATGTTGGGATTGTGAAAGTGATTGGAATCCTGACGGCTACCGTAGCCCATGAGACAGGAGTCGCACCAGCACCATGAATCAGAACCACTTTCATTTTGAGTAAATATCCCATGTTCGATAATCAAGTCTATTTAAGAGAAACCAAAGTATGCGGCGTCGGTCCTTGGCTTTGGCCGAAGGAAGATACAGGCGCTTGGGAAGGCCCTCATAATGAGTATGAAGGTTTGCAAGACAAGGTATTGAGGCGAGCAAAAGGACGAAATGTAATCGTCCAATCTGGCGGATGTTGTGGAATGTATCCGAGGTTGTGGTCCGAAAAATTCGAGACTGTTTACACTTTTGAGCCTGATCCGCTGAGTTTCCATTGTCTGGTAAACAATTGTCAGTCAGAAAGGATACATAAATTCAATGCTGCTCTTGGCCGTGAGCGCGGCATGATCTGGTTGAATCAACGAGATAACAAACAAAATGTCGGGATGCATCAGGTAGCAACCAACAAAACAGGCGAAGATTCTGTACAGGTCCAAGTTATACTTATCGACGATTTGAACCTTTCAGCATGTGATGTCATGCAACTCGACGTCGAAGGTTACGAATTCAATGTCTTGAAAGGTGCCGAGAAGACAATCGAAAAATTCAAACCAATAATCGTTGTGGAAAATCCATCAGGAACCGTGCTCAATTTTCTGACCAATTTTGGATATCAGCAATACGATACGAATGCGGCTGATCGTTTATTCGCGATTCCATAAGCCAACCCGTTTCATTCGCTAAATAATTGGACTAGGGCGAATGAGGTGTTTTCGTGTCGCGTAACATTGCCAAAATTGATTATTTGATCCGTCTCGGATTGGGGAAATCTGAAGACAAACTGACATATTATCGGCAAGCTGTGACCGATCCTGTCAAATCCGTAACAAATCCTCAGTTGAGAGGGTATGTGGCGGAATTGTTGGATGATTTATTAGATTTTGTATTTGATGACCAGACAACATGGAATCGGATACAAACCTTGTTGCAGAAGAACAAAAAGAAAAACGAGGAAGAGGATACAGCAATGACCGACGAAGTCGAAATCGTTGAAGACATCGATACCGAAACTAATCCATTGCAGCAAAAATTAGCTGCTCAGAGACAGCAACTCCAAAAACAAAAGGCTCAGATTCGTCTTCAGCTTCAGCAAAAGCGGGCTCAGAAACAAATTCAGACCATGAAGCAAAAAGGTCAACAAGAACTTGCCAAGGAAGATGAAGACCTTGAAGAGAATAGTATGGGTTATGTTTACGATCCAATCACTAGGAAGAATGTTCCTCGCAAAGGTCCGAAAGTTAAAGTTGGTGGTGGTGCCACAAACAATGGCAAGGATGTAGAGACAGGACCATCTAAGAAATGGTCAAAGACTGATGAAGAATTGACCGAAGCAAAAATGTTTCCATCCTTGGATGATAGTGCCGATAGTCATCATCATAGAATGATTCATTCAGTTACTCAATATGATCGGACACAAGAAAAGAAATCGTACTACAACCCTTATGCACTGCCTCAATATCTTGGTGCCGTGCAGAGAACAACCGAACATATCAAAAATGGTATGGACCCTTCCGAAGCCATTAATCGCAATTTTAATGGTTCTCTAGCTGCTCGTTTGCACAAGCATCTTGGTCTCAGTAACAAGAAAGACGTCAAAGAATCTCTTGATGAAACGGCTATTGCTCAGGAAAAATCTGGTAGGGCAAATTATTGGTATCGACAACACACAAACCGTTATCAGATGTATTTGAGAAACGGCGATGTGGCTAAAGCCGAGGCTCATCGTAAGAAAGCGATTGAGTTTAAACGACGTTCATATGATGCGCTGGACAATCCAGAAAAGCTAATGAAATTCTAAATAACAAGAACAATAGAAGGATAAAAAAATGTCATTGTGGGGAAGTAACAATCAAAGCTCTCAGGCTCCAAAATACAAGGTGCTTGAAAATGCTGATGCTAACAACGCGGTTGGTACTGGTCCGTTGTTTAACAACACAACAGTCAGCGCCTTTCATAACAACATGGCGGTTGGCGTCTTTGGTGCCAATGCATCCGAAGTAGCCTCCAATGACAAGGTTCCGACTGTTGGTTGGCATCTTGTCAGACAGGGAACCGGCCCGGTTAAGACCGTGACCTTTTCCGCTGGTGGAACCGGATATGCCAATACGGACCTTTTCAAGGTCTCTGGAGGCACTGTAAACGCCACTGGAACGGTCGTGACCAATTCGACTGGGGGTATCACCTCTCTGACCATTACAAACCCCGGAAAAGGCTTTTCTAGCGTTTCTGCGGCCAATGTAGCGGTCACAAACTCTAGCGGCGGTGCTTCTGCCGGTTCCAATGCGGTGTTTACGGTGACTCTTGGCGGTCGAGCCGGTCGTGTCCATTATGAGACATTGGTTGCTATGAAAGGCATGACGAGCGGATCGCCGGGAACTCTTCCATAATAGGTGATTCATGGCTGGTGAAGAAAAAACTTTCAGTAGTCTTGGTATTTTAACTGGTGTTGCCGGGAGCGATAGATTTGCTCTGTTATCTTCCGGTAACAACTATACCGTCAACACAACTATTTTGTTTTCGAATTCAAATGTCGATTATGTCACTAATGGAAATCATGCACTTTCATCAGCTAACTTGATCATTCGTTATTCGAACTCTGCTCCTGCAAATTCTACTTCAAATGGAATTCAGGGGCAGTTTGTTTGGGATTCTGGTAATTTGTATTTGTGTGTAGCAAACAATAGTTGGATTCGATTTACAGGCTCTAATAACTTTTAAGATTATCGTGCATGATTGAACCTCAAGTAATAACCGAAAAAAATTGGGTTCTTTATGCTGCTAAACATTATTCGAATCCTTCTTGTCATGATGTGAAGGAATTTTTTGAAGACGTCAAAAGATTCAAGTACATCAAAAAGGCTTACACGAAGTATGAAACGAGCGGAATGATATCAGATCATTCATGCAGATTGGTTCTGAATCATATCGTGATTTTGAATAATGTGTTTGGTCCTTATGTATTGTCTCGTTTGGTATTTTTGCGATTGGAAAGACAACTAAACTTCGTAAAACCGTTCATGGTTTTTCTTAATATATGGCCTGATGTTGTTTTCAACATTGGGGAAACAAATAAAATTTATACCGATGGCATAGGTATGGATCATAACATAATAACTTTTTTGCGGGGAATATAATGAAAAGCTTTATCGATTTCTTACAGGAAGATGGTGTTGCTGTTAATAACGTCGGCGGTGGACAAATCGCGTCTGTCGGCATTGGTCCCGCTGGCGAGCCACCCGGTATACTTCCTTCTCAACGTAAGAAAAAGGATAAGAAAGATGCCCGTAAAAAAGACTGAGGATTTCGTTGAGGATGATTACAGAACTTTTACCCCGGAAGAACGAAAGAAGCTTCGAAAACTGATTGTTCAAGAAGATCGCTTGCAATGGTTTTGGGGATCATTGCGCGTTTGGGCGACTTGGATTTCTGGTACTGTCATCGCTACTTATAGTGTTTTCGAAGTAGTCAGAAATTTTATTTGGTGGAAATAAATGAAGAAACGTTTGTCTTGCCATCTATGCGCTGCGATTTTTTGTCTGACGATAGTGGTCCCGACCGTAGTATTTTTTTTGATGCCAGCTAATAATATTCTCTTGACGGTTTGCCACTAATCGTTTAACACGTCGAAAGATGTGGATTGAAGAAAAGTATATTAGATATCTGTCTTCTCGCCTGAGAAATTTCAGACAGGTTGATGCCCATACATTTAATTTTTCCTGCCCGTTCTGTGGCGATTCGCTTCGTCACAAGAAAAAGGCGCGTGGTTACATCTACAAGAAAAAAGAAAATCTGAATTACTTCTGTCATAAATGCACAGCCGGTATGTCGGCTTCTAACTTCATCAAAAAACTCGATCCTATTTTGTATGAAGAGATGCGGTTGGAATTGTACAGACCGCGAGAACAAGAAGAACTTCCGAAACTCCCTGCCAAGAAAATTATCAAGCGAGAGAAAAGTCCGTTTGATGGTTTGAAACGAGTCGAGGATTTGGATTCAAACCATCCTTGCATGTTGTTCGTACAAAAACGAATGTTGCCTTATGATGATTTGTTCTATGTCGAAAAGTTCTTCACATGGGCATCCGAAATAGTTCCCGGCCAATTTAAAATCCCTCCATACGATGAAGATCGTCTGATCATTCCGCTCAGGAACGAACAAGGTGAGGTCACGGCTTTTCAAGGAAGAAAACTGTCAACGAACGAGGGAGCGAAATACATTTCAATTAAACTCGATGAAGATGTTCCTTTGATATGGGGATTGAACAGAATTCGCAAAGACCGACACATTTTAGTTCTGGAAGGTCCATTGGATGCGATGTTCCTGCCAAATGCAATCGCTTGTTGTGGTTCTGATATCACAAGTGATTTAATGAAACTTGGTATTGATCGTGATCAATTCATTATCGTTTACGACAACGAACCTCGTGCCAAGGCCACTATCAAGAAAATGGAAAAGGCCATCAATAGAGATTTTTCTGTTTGTGTGTGGCCGGAGTCCATAAAAGAAAAAGATGTGAATGACATGGTTCTTAAACGAATCAATCTAGGTATTGATGAATCGTCTTATCAAATTTGGACGACTATCAAGAGCAACGTTCACAAAGGATTGAGTGCCGAATTATCTTTATCGACATGGGCGAAAACGAATTAAATTGACCACGACCAATCATAAATATACAATACATCTAGACTAAACAAACCCCACACATACTAAGAATAGGAGCGAAGAATTGTCGCAAGCTGTCTCGTCGTCTTTATTTGTCCGTAAGCTTCATAAGGGAATGGGACAAGCTGTTGCCGAACGAACCATTTTACGTCACAAGCCAAACGGAAAATTTGAAGATTGGGGGGATGTTGCTGAGCGTGTTGCTATCGGAAATTCGCTCTTGGCTCCAGTCGATGATCAATTCGAAGAATACGAATCGCTGAAGAGACATATTTCGCAGGCGTCGATTCTCATGAGTGGTCGTCATTTGCAACATGGCGATGCAACTCAACCAACTCGCAATAAAGAAGTGTTTGTGAATTGTAGCACGAGTGCGACGTCTTATGCTTTGTTTTATCTTCTCTTGAATGGAAGTGGTGTTGGTCGTTGTTATGATGACGATCTTATTCTCGTTGACTGGGACAATGCGCCGAATCTTCGTGTCGTGTTGTCAGAGAAACATGCAGATTTCGATTGGTCCGCTCATGAAAGTGTTCGCGATGCTTTGCACAAGTACGGTTCTGATTCCAAGAATGTAATGTGGTTTAAGGTTCCTGATAGTCGTGAAGGTTGGGCTCATGCACTGGAACTATGGGAAGTTGCTGCATTCGAAAAAATTCATGCCAACAAGATGCTGATTCTGGATTTCTCTGATGTGAGACCGAAGGGTGCTGCTATCGGAGGAATGCAAAACAGACCTTCATCAGGTCCGGTTCCGCTTATGAATGCTTTCATGAAAGCCGCTGCTCTGAAAGGTTCTGGCATCGCGCCATGGCGTCAAGCAATGTATATCGATCACTACTTTGCGGAATGTGTTCTCGTTGGTGGTGCTCGTCGTGCCGCTCGTATGTCAACCAAGTTCTGGAAAGACAAAGACATTATCGAATTCATTCAAGTCAAGAGACCGATTGAATTCAACGGAATGAATGTCGAACAAGTCATCGATTACCGTGCAAAGAATCCGAATACCTTTAGCTTCCTTTGGTCGTCCAATAACTCTGTCGCTGTCGATAAAGAGTTTTGGGACTTGATCGATCTGAAGAGAAGCGACGAAAAATTCAATGATCCGATTGCGAAACATGCTCGCAAGGTTTGGAAAGAATTGCTTGCTTGTAGTTATGGCGATGGTACTGGCGAACCCGGCATTCTGAATGTGGATAAGCTTCACAAGAATGATGAAGGCTGGGATACATTGACTGGCGGAAATTATGTCGGCTCTGACAAGTATCAAATCAGAGAAGAGACAGAACTTTACATGGCGCGTCTCGCCAAGAGAGCGAAGAAGAAAAAGTACAACTACATCGTCAATCCTTGCGGCGAAATTTGTCTTTCTGTTCTTTCTGGTTATTGCACGATTGCTGATATCGTACCTTTCCATTGTGAAACACTTGAAGATGCGGAAGATGCTTTCCGTGTTGCCACAAGGGCTCTTATTCGCGTCAACACCATGGACTCGTTATATCGCGTCGAAGACAAGCGAACAAACCGTATCGGCGTCGGAATGACCGGCGTTCATGAGTTTGCATGGAAGTTCTTTGGTGTTGGTTTCCGCGACATGATCGCTCCGAATTTCTCAGGGTATGAAGAGATTGCGAAAGAAACATCGGATATCAATGAAATCCGTGAACATGCCGATCCAGCCATTCGTGCCGCTGCATTCTGGAAAACACTGGAATGGTTCAATGCTGTCGTGAAGGAAGAGGCTACAACATATGCCAAGAAACTTGGTACGGTCGTGCCTCATACAATGACGACAATCAAACCAGCCGGAACGACGTCTAAGTTATTCGGTCTTACCGAAGGTTGGCATCTTCCTTCAATGCGGTTCTATTTGCGTTGGGTTCAATTCCGTTCCGATGATCCTCTTGTTGAAACATACAGAGACAACGGATATCCGACCAAGGAATTGAAGACTTACGAAGGAACAACAGTCGTTGGATTTCCAACAGCACCGATTATTTCGACACTTGGCATGGACGATAAGCTTGTCACCGCTGCCGAGGCGACACCAGAGGAACAATACATTTGGCTTCAGTTAGGCGAAAAGTATTGGATCATTGGACAAGGTGAAGATCGTGGAAACCAAATCTCTTATACATTGAAGTATGATCCCAAGATCGTTGGTATCAAGGAATTTGGTGAGATGATCAAGAAGTATCAGAGAACAATTCGTGCTTGTTCTGTGATGCCACAAGAGGAAGTCACTTCATACGAATACGTCCCAGAATCGATTATTTCGAAGGGTGAGTATGAGGACATGCTTCGCAATATCAAGGTCGAGATTGAAGAGGATATCGACTTTGCTCATATCGATTGTAGTTCTGGTGCCTGTCCTATTTCATTCAATGAAAACAGAGATGATGTAAAAGAGGTTGTTTGATGTGGAAGCCTCTAGTTGGTTATGAAGGTCGTTATGAAATTTCAGAAAGTGGCGAAGTCCGTTCATTGAAATTTCGTGGCGTTGGTGGCGTCCATTTGATGAAAACTACCCGAAATTATAGTGGTTATCATGTCATTTCATTGGGAATAGATCGAAAGCAACATCGTTTGCATAATCTTGTTCTGGAAACCTTTGTTGGCCCTCGCCCAGAAGGAATGCATGGTTGTCATAACGATGATGATAAAGACAACAATCAACTCTCAAATTTAAGGTGGGATACCCCAAAAGAAAATTGTAAGGATAGGACTGATAATGGAAATTATATCGGTCGAAGAGGAAAAATAACGGAAAGCGAACGACAAGATATATTCAATAGAATTCATGCGGGAGAATCAGCAAAGAAACTTGCTATGGAATATGGAATATCTGATTGCAGAATTTATCAGATTAAAAATCTTGATAGATTCGTGACAGACAAAGAGAATGCATAAGTAGAGAGAAATGGAGATTGTGATGAATATAAATGATGCTGAAAAGGTTTTGAATCTTAACGAAATCCTTCAAAAAAGAAAAGCCCAACTTCGTATGTTAAAACGTCATCGTGATTGGAATGGAGAAGTACCAAAAACTGTCATTGCAAATATAAAATATTATAGTGATGCCGATATTGAAATACCATACGAGCAAGTTATAGAATATTTGATTTCTCAAATAACAATTCTTGAAAATCAAATTATTGCTATGGGATTTGATTTGCCTGAAAATCTAGAATAGGGAGACAAATGAAAGTAACAGTCTGCAACGAATGTCCCGCCAAGTTTGAGGTGATTCCGATCACCGACGACGAAATTACCAATTGTCCTGCTTGTGGTTCGTTGCTGGACGATTCTGATTCAGAAGATGAGGATGAATCAGAGGACTACGAAGACTAGTGTGGTTGTTTGAAGGGAAGCCTTTTACTTCCGACCAAGCCGAAGAGTTTGTTGGTTTCGTTTATTTGATTACCAACAAACTCAATGGCAAAAAATATATCGGGAAGAAGCTGTTCAAATTTTCCCGAACTAAGAAAATCAAAAACAGCACAAGACGACGTCATACGAAAATCTCAAGTGATTGGGAATCGTATTATGGGTCCAACAAATATCTGTTGGAAGATGTCGAAACTCATGGTCCCGAAAATTTCACTCGGGAAATATTGCATCTGTGCAAAACGAAATCAGAATGCAATTATTATGAGTTGAAAGAACAGATGGCAGTCGATGCTATTCTTCGCGACGACTACTACAACTTATGGGTCGCAGCGAAAATTCATCGATTCAAGCGTTGATTGTTCTTCCTACGCTTAAAAAGCGTGATAAGTAGTGTACACAATCGTTTAATGATTGATCATTTATAGGAGAAATATTATATGGCTACAAAGAGCAAGACTGACAAGATGCTGACCCTTCTCCGTAAGGAAGCACTGACCATTCCGCAGATTACACGGCGTTGTGGTTTCGTCGGTCATACCTCCGTGACTTCAGTGATGTCCGCCGCTCGTCGTCGTGGCATCAAGATTGTTGTCAAGGGCGAGACTAATAGCGGCCTGAATAAGTACGCTGTGGTTTAAGAGATTTCATTACGAAATCTATTTCACATTACGATCCATGGGCAGGAGAAATCCTGCCCATAATTTTTTGACAAATGAGGTTATGAGGTTAAAATGCCTCTCCCTTAACAATCCAAGGATGGAATAATGCGACGTTTCCTTTTGGCCGCTGTTATTGTGGCAAGCACTGCAACAATGGCAAATGCCCGACCGAAACACCACCAACACCATCAAGTGGTTCAAACTCAAGATTGCTTTTTTGGTTTGTGTGAAATAGGAGAACAAACTAAACGAGTAGTAAGAAAGACAGCAACTACAATTTCCAGATTTATTCGTGATCCACGTCCTCGCGCATGGTGTGGTTGGTGGATGCGACAACGATATCATGTTGCAGATCGATCCTACAATCTGGCCCGTAAATGGGCTCATTTTGGTTCTGCGGCTTCTGGTCCATGTGAAGGTTGTATTGGTGTACAGCCTCACCATGTTTTTGAAGTTGTTCGCGTCGTTGGTCCCGGTAAGGTACTGGCGATTTCGGGTAACGATGGTCGTGCTGTAAGAACTAGAGTACGTTCAACTCATAGAGTGATTGCGTGGCGAAGACCACATACATCACTGGCGATGCAATAGGAAAGAAAAATGGCGAAGATTGTTTTCAATAACTGTTATGGCGGCTTTTCTCTTTCAAGAGAGGCTATCTTGTTAGCTCGCGAATTGTCGGGCAATCCGAAATGGGGTGGAGTCACCATCAAAGGTGATCTTTACGAAGAAAAAGACGGAACAACCACTCCATGCGAACATGATTTTGGGTTTGTTGATCATGAAATTCCGCGACATGACCCAATCTTGGTGAAAGTTGTGGAACAACTTGGTTCTGAAAGAGCTAGTGGAGAATGTGCCAAATTAGAAATTGAAGAAGTTCGAGATGGGACAGCTTATCGTATTGATGAGTACGATGGTAATGAAACCGTCCGAACAAATCACGACACTGATTGGGCGATTGCATTTTCTTGAGTCAACAATGGCTAGTAAGCGAAGACTCCGTCGTCGGTCTTGCTCAAAGAAAGTGAGACATGACAAAAAAGTACATGCATTGGCCGCACTTCGAAGTAACAAACTTCGTTTTGGACCAATGCATGTTTATCGCTGTCCGTTTTGCAACGGATATCACTTAGGACACTAAGGCGTGTTGGATATCTTCCACATTATCCAATTTGCGGAGGATCGGATCGTTGCCAGCCATGAGGGCTCTACGATCCGCTAATCCGTTGGTCCCGCCATTCCACCGCTTGACACAACCAACAAAATCTCCCTGATCGGCAAACTGGTTGAGGTTTTTCCAAGACCAAAAAGCTGTGCAAATTTCAGGTTGAAGATTTAGGCGGCTTGCAAACTCAGGGTTGGTTACAAGATCGATATTACAGCGATCCCCTACTTCCTTGTATCCATCACGTCCGGTTACTTGTGGTCCGCCACGACCAATGTATCGTGATCCATCCGAGGTGCCGGGACGGTTTCCCATTCTGTTGCCGTAGATGTCATCAAAGGCTCTTAACTGCCAGCCTGATCCACTTCCGTATTTGTTGATAACATCTTGAGCAGAACGAAAACGATTAGGCCATACCGCCGCCATTCTTTGTGGTGTGTAGTAAATGTTTTCGGTCAAATTCCTGATAGTGAAACCACCACATTCATGTTCGATGTTGGCGAAGTAATAAGCCAATCTTGTCTTGGTTTGATTGATTCCGGCCTTTGCCAGAATCTCTTGCTTGTCCACGAAAGCTTCCAAGACTTCACTCGGGGCATGTGGGAAAATCAATCGCATTGAAGTAATTGTCAGTTTGTACATTTTAATCCTTGATATGTTGTTTAACAATTTCTTTGTCGCGTTCGCGATTCAATAAATGATGTAAGTCATGTTTCTTGGCGAGCACAACGGCTTCACTTTCCCAACCATGATCATTGGGATGTCCGCCTTCTCTTTCAGCATGATAGTATCTAGTGACTGATGTATCACCATGATGATCGCCAGCATAACCGGTGATGCGACCTTTCAAACCAGTTTCTTCATAAGCTTCCTTGATGGCGTTTGCTTGAGGATGCAAACCTCTTTCAACGCCGCCTTTCGGGAAAGTGTGTTTGTAACCACCAAATCCATTGGTTGGTTTTGTCAACCAAGTGCGACCATCTTTCTCTCTCATGATAAGACCCGAAGACAGTTTCTTGCCTTTCAAATCCGGTAAAGGTGGTTCTTTGATGCTGTGATTCTGACCTTCTACTTTACTCCAATCGCGCGGTGGCTTGTAGCTTTTCAGAGCGATTCCGTTGATATGATCGGCCTGATGTCCGATAGGCTTTTCATTGATCGGTTTGCCAGTACGTCGATCTTTGGGATGAGAAAATGAAATGGTGCCTTCATCATCTTCTGTAATGAATGTTTTGAATGGTTTCATTAGTCCTCCAAAGACAATGCTTTGTCATGTTTCTTAATCAACAACTTGTTCATTTTGTCGAAGATACCAGCATTTCGCAATTCTTTGAATACACGATTGCCTTCAGCAAACTCGCCACCTTTTTCGAGAGCAGATGAGCGGAGTTGAGACAACCGCTTTTTCATTTTCTTGAATTGAGAAATCGGGGCATCATTGTCAATCAAGTGATTGATTCTATCGATCCATGCTGTTACTTTTGCAGCATATCCCAAGTCTTTTGGATCGAGTTTTGGCGGTAATGCTGGTTTCTGAATCCATTCATTGCGGACCAGAGAGTAAACACCTTGGCTTTTCGGTGGTTCTTCGCTGATGTCTTGGATGTATCCTTCCAGAGGAAATCCAATTACCTTGATATCATGTTCCAAACCCCAAAGCTTCTTTTTGTCTTTGAAGATTTCATCAACGAGTTTTTGTTCGCCCATCTTCTTTTTGTCGATCAAAACATGGACGTCGATGTCGGAAAATTTTGTGTAGTTGTATCCGGCAGCGCCACCGACCATGATGATGTCTTCGATGATATTGCCGGGAACATTGTTGTACTGAGCATAGACCTTGCCGAAATTCAGTAGTTTCTTTCTGATGGCACGACGCAATTTTTCATTCTTCCACAACAGCGGGTTGAGGATAGTGTGATATTCGAGAGTCGAGTCGAATTCGTTGATGAAAAATCTGAACCTATGCATCGATTATTTAGAGATTTCTTTTGATCGAATCTTAGGTTTCTGTATAAGTAGCAAATGCGGGTTGGACTGGAGGTGGTTTCCAGCATGGTTTCATACGCCAATTACGAGGGTTCGACTCCCTCACCCGCTACCAAAATTCGGAGTGTAGCTCAGCCCGATCAGAGCACTCGCTTTGGGAGCGAGGGGCCGCAGGTTTGAATCCTGCCACTCCGACCAAACATGAAGCAAACTGAATCTATCAATTTATATCCTTTCCAAGGAAGAGGATTTGTGCAAGAAACAGACTTGCGACGCAAAGCCTACGGAAAGAATTGGTCACAGATGAAAATCTGCGAGACGAATAAAGAGACCTATCGGCGGGTAAGGTAGTTGCCTCTTTCTTGGAAAGGATTATGCGATGAAAGATATTCTGGAAAACGTGAAGGTAGTTTCTCAGGAAGAGGCTGAGAAATCGGATTTCGTTGTTTGTGCTCTTGAAGGCACTGACACGCCATTTACAGACAACGAAACCGGCAATTGTGCTCATTGCAATGCTGCGATTATCTTTAGGCCAACCGCGCCTAAGAAACCTCAGAAAATCTGTTTTGCATGTGCGCTAGACCTTCACAATGGCGGTCAAGCATAGTCTCCCGAAATCTTTATTCGTTGGTGATTAACGCTGCCTTTTGCAGATAGTCGTGAACGGCATCCAGAATCACTTTGCACTTACGATTGTTTGTATCGAGAGTGTCCAATAGCTTGCCGACTTGAGTGTCAGTAAGCTTCCTGAAATCTGGGTATTTGTCGACGACCTTGCAGTCCTTGAAAAAGTCATTTGAGATTTTCGGAGTGACCGCTTTCTGAGTGATAAGCATTGGGCTTGTACAACCGCACAAACCAAGCATGGCGAAGCCAACAATTAGATTTCTCATTTCTTTGCTCTCTCACCCAGTCTTTTAACTGTCTCTTTCAAGACCGCAGAAGATTCGCGATCAGAAGCCTTTGCTTCGTCTGAATCGAGGTAGTCTTGGAGAATATCGGACTGCTCATTAACAGTATCGAGTTGCTTTTGCAAGCTGCCGAGAATCTGATTTTGGACCGCTTCGATTTTCTGCATCTTCTCTTCAAACACCTTGCGGTCTTTGTCGGCCTGTTCCGTCTGTTTCTGATTGAATTCTTGCATGGCTTGATTTTGAACATGGACCTTCCATGCATAATACCCACCAAACAGGACGCCAGCCGCCAAAATTGCAATGATGACATATCCGGCAAGTTTGCCGAGTGGTGATTCAAAAAACGCGAGAAGGGCTAACATTTTCATTCCTCTGATTGTTCTTGTTATTTACTCTGAGCAATGTTTGATGAAGAACATTCTAACCCATTATGGAAATGAAAATGGAACAGTTGAAATCAATCGTGGAACGAATCGAACGTCTTGAAGAAGAGAAGAAGGCAATCTCTGATGATATCAAGGACGTTTATACAGAGGCCGCAGGATCGGGTTTTGATAAGAAGGCTTTGCGGGCTGTCGTGCGTCTTCGCAAGCTAGATAAGGCAGAACGCGACGAACAGGAAGCCCTCATGGAAACGTATCTGAATGCGCTAGGTGCATGATGGCCGAATGGTTGTCTGGATTGCCAAATGAATCTGGATATTATCTAACGGTTTATCATAATCATGAACAAAATGCAGATATGCTAAAAGCGTTCTGGTTTGATTCTAAGACAAAAACATGGATGTTTAGATTTGAACCAGATGTTAAAGCATGGTGGAATGTCAGGCATGATTATTATGTTCCTTGCCAACAACAAAAAGTAACGAGATATAATGACTGAAATTATCGGCGGAAAACTGATTAGAAGTGATGTCAGCAAGAATGCTATGGGCGGCACTGAATTGATGGCCCAAAGAATGCTGACATTACCGTCCGATCTGTTGGAGAATTTTCACATTGTTCATTCCAGATTGAGAAACGATCTGGATGAAACGAAGATTCGAATCTTTGTAGCTCATGACTTGCCGGGTGATCCAGAATCGGATCATCTCAAGAATGGTGGTTGGCGAAAGTATCATCGGCTTGTGTTTGTCTCGAATTGGCAAATGCAAGCCTATATCAAGACATACAACATTCCTTGGGGACGTTGTCATGTTCTGTTGAATGCTATTGAGCCTCTTAAACCTAATTACGAACCAAAAACTGTCGGACCAGCGGTAAGATTGATTTATCATTCTACTCCGCATAGAGGATTGGAAATTCTTGTTCCAGTCTTCAAGAGATTGTCGGAGAGATACAACCTTCATCTGGACGTCTATTCTAGTTTCAATCTATATGGTTGGGGTGAAAGAGACGAGCAATACAAGAAGGTATTTGAAGATATCGAATCTCTTCCGAATGCAACAAATCATGGATCGGTTTCTCAGGATGAAGTCCGTGAAGCAATTCGGCAATCGGATATCTTCGCATATCCTTCCATTTGGGAAGAGACGTCCTGTCTTTGCTTGATGGAAGCCATGTCGGCTGGATTGGTTTGTGTCCATCCGAATCTTGGTGCTTTGCCGGAAACTGCCGCGAATTGGACCTTCATGTATCAGTTTCATGAGGAACCATCGCAACATGCCGGTCGTTTCCATAGCATTCTTGAGCAGGCGATCAAAGCCGTCGATGACAGTAACGAACGTCTGTATCGACAACTCGAAAGCCAAGCTGGTTATGCGAATGTCTTCTACAACTGGAATTTGAGAAAAATTGAATGGGAGAATTTCCTGAAATCGCTTCTCAATGAACCTCGCGAATTTGAGGTTGAAAAACAAATGTTCAACTACCGAGCATAAGTAGGTGAGTATTTGTGTATGGAGGTAGCATGTCAGAAAATAACATCGTCTTGTTTCCCATCAAAGCACCTAATCCAGAACCAGAAAGTCTTTCAGACAATGAAATCGATATTCTAATCGATTCGATTAGTTCGAATGTCATTACCAACTTTCAAGAAATGGGTTATGATTTGAGCCATTCAAACAAACAAATAGGAATGATCGTGGAAGCGATTCGTTCATTGGCCTACAGTTTGAACAACAAAGAACACCCATTTCAAGAATTTTCCGATCATTACTTCGATGAAAAAACTCCCGGTGTCCTGACTATCAAAGCATCAGTAGCAACATTGAAAGTGTCTGAATGATGGAAACTCTTTGCTCAGAATGGAAAGACATGGATGATGCGCCCAGAGATGGGCGATACATCATCGCTCTCTTTGACAACAATGCATTCTTCGAACCGGTCATTGTTTGGTGGAATGGTGATGATGGAATATATCCTTGGTCTGGTAAGAATAATGCGTTTCCAGAAAGTAGATTAGCCAAGTGGCATGATATGCCGAAGATATACAATGAGTGAGGTTTCTTGTTAATTCTAGATTTTTCGGGGACGGTCCACTCATCGGTTGCTGTGGCGTTCAACCCGTATAAAATGCGAAGATCGAGTTTAGCTGATGCATTCGATGAAGATGGCGGCGAAATTTCGGAAGGAATGATTCGCCATCTTATTCTCGATTCAATTCGAAAAACTGTAGTCCAGTTTGGTCGAGAGTACGGCGAACTTGTCGTCGCGATAGATTCCAAACATTATTGGCGCAAAGATCACTTTCCTTATTACAAGGCAAGAAGAAAAAAAACCAGAGACGATTCGAAAATAGATTGGAAGGTTGTTCATGGTTTCATCGACAAAGTGAAGGATGAAATTTATGAAAACATGCCGTATCGAGTTGTTGGTGTTAATGGTGCCGAAGGCGATGATGTGATCGCTGAATTGGTCCGATATAAATCGCCAGATGAAGACGTCATGATCGTATCTGCCGACCACGACTTGCTTCAATTACAAAAAGCTATCGGCACGAATGTTCGACAATATGATCCGATTCGCAAAATTGAATTGCAAGAGACTGATCCAGACAGATTTCTCTTGGAAAAGATCATCAAAGGCGATGATGGCGACGATATCCCGAATGTCATGATGCCAGATAACACTTTCGTTGAAAAGATACGACAAAAACCAATGACCGCAAGTCGATTGGAGCAATTCAAGATCGATCTGCCAAATGGTGTCGGTGAAGAAGATCATCTGAAATACTTCAAACGAAATTCTCTGTTGATCGATTTGAGCAGAACACCACAAAGCATAAGAACAGAAATTCGAGAAAGTTATGAATCGCAGGCCGGTAAGCGACGTAATCGCATAATGAATTATCTAATTAAGAATAAGATGAGGAAGTTGCTTGAAGCCGCTAATGAGTTCTAGGAGGGGTTATGTATTTTCGTAAACCAGATAACATGATTGTCAAAGATCAATTGTATTGGGAACCAACGATGCAATTGCGCTGGTATCCGGTGTATAGTGCTGTTCGCGGCATTTCTAGTATGTTCGTCAACACCGAGCCTAAGATAGAATGCGAACAACAATTACAACAACTTTGGATTGGTAAGGCGTCTGCCGGTGCTCAGACAATTTTGATGAAAGAATGGCGTCCCGTTCCTTATGAAACAGAAACACAGAAAGAAATATAAATGAAGTTAGGCGTTGCAGAAATTCTTGAGAAGGCTTCGAAGGCTAAGAAATCAGCCGAGAAGATTGAAATTTTAAGACAACATGCTTGTCCGGCATTGTATGTCACATTGAGATATGCGCTCGATCCTAACGTGAAATGGGGATTACCTCCCGGCGAACCTCCGTACAAGCCATGCCAATATATTGATGGCGAAGGTCGCTTCATGAATGAAGTATTCAAGTTGTATCGATTCGTAGATTCCGGTGATGATTTTATGAATCTTGATAGATACAAACTGATAGCAAGACATAATCTTGGTATCAAGAAAATGCAAAGAGAAATGCTTTTCGTGACCGTACTGGAAAGCATTGCTCCAGCAGATGCTAAATTGTTATTGGCGATGAAGGATAAAACGTTGCCGTACAAAGGATTGTCTTTGAAACTGATTCAAGAAGCTTTTCCGGGTTTGATTCCAGAAGAGACAAAAACAGAGCCAGCGATGGAGGATAAAGTTGGGTAAGTCTCGTTCAAGTTACGACGATGATGATTGGTATGAAAAGGAAGAGAGACTAAACGAACGTCGTCGGAAGCGTCGTGCCAGAGAAGAAAGTGAATGGAGTGAGAATGATGAAAGAACAGACGGAATCGTTAGCAGACCTCGTTAAGAAGCATGGAGACTTCAAACGAGTAGTAGAAAAAACCGAATGGTTTGATGAGACAGCCAAACCAATCAAAAAGGAAGAGAAGGGAAAGGATGCCTAGTTACAATTTTCGTAACAAAGAAACCGGAGAGGAATTCACCGAAACAATGACAATTTCCGAGGCAGAGGAATTTGTCAAAAATAACCCGCATATCGATTGGTTGTGTGGTGCTCCGTTTATCGGTGATCCGTGGCGGCAGGGTTTGAAGAAGCCGGACAACGAGTTCCGCGACCGATTGAAACATATCAAGAAAACCCACGGCGGCAATATAAATACTTTCTAGGACTAATTTCCTTGGGCATATGGGATAAATATATGATGAAGATAGGAGTCATGCCCATATGCCAAGGGTTAAGTTCTATCGTAATGAATTGCAGTATGCCGCCAGATGGATGCTGGATTATCTAATTCGTGATCCTAGCAAAACGAGCGATGTTATTCTCAAGGTCTATATCAGAAACATTTCGCGAGGCGATTACTTAGGTCGTATGATCGATGATTATGTCGATCAGAATAAATTCGTGGTTGTGTTAGATTCGACCATGGGGCGTAAATTGTCGCTCCAGACTTTAGCCCATGAAATCGTGCATGTTGCTCAATATCTCAACGGCAAAATCAAACACCGTAAATCCAATGGAACAATGAAAGTCTATTGGAAACGAAAGAAAATCCTCGATGACAAAAAGGAAGAGGATTTTTTGACCTCTGACGAGTATTTTGCTTTACCATGGGAGGTTGAAGCATATCGGCTCCAGACAAGAGTTTCGCGAGCCTATCAGAGGCACTTAAAGAAATGTCAGAAAATTATAATCACAAACAGGTCATTGTAATCAGAAAAGACCTGAAAATGCGAAGAGGCAAGGAATGTGCTATGGCCGCTCATGCCTCTCTTGGAGCAATTCTCAAGCTAGGGAATTATTACACTGCCGAGGATGAAGAAGGACATCCAGTCCATACATTCCTTGCAACTCTCAACAACAAAGTAGCGCCATGGCTAATGGGTCGCTTTGCGAAAATCGTTGTCACTGTTCAAAGCGAACAGGAACTTCTCGATCTGCAAAAGAAAGCTGAGGATGCTGGCGTTCTGAATTGTCTTATCAAGGACGCAGGCTTCACGGAATTCAAAGGCGTTCCGACCTACACGGCGCTTGCTGTTGGTCCTGATTTTTCGGAAGCGGTTGACGAAATCACCAAAGACCTTCCATTGTACTGACGAAAAAAACCCGACGCACTAGACAGGAGGTGCGTCGGGTTTCACACAAATGTCCGGCTTTCAATCCTCACTAGAAAACATGATGGCCGATACATCACCATGTCACCGCGCGTCTGCTATTTTAGCGGCATTCACCGCGTACAGCAAGAAAAGCATCGTTTGCAACCAATGCAGTAGGCTCATGCTGTCTATTGGAAATCTGCGATCCTGTCAATACCCCAAAATAGCAAGATTTCGCACAGATTTCATGATAAAACCTTGTTCCGCCTTGTTTTCTCTTTTTTATTTTTTAAATGTACCAGTGGCGTAACAGGAGTAACGAATGACAATCGTCATGGAAAAAACTGCTCAGGCATTCTCTAATATTGATCTTGGAATTGGTTTAACGAGACGCGGCGATCCACTTCACGATTTCAAGCTGGATTGGCAAGTTAAAAAAATTCCATTGTCGTATACAGTGCATGGTCATGAACAGATGATTCCGAAGTGTGCATTGGTTCGGCAAGACACGTATAAGCTGTTGTCGATAGTACCGCCGAAGTGGAAGCCAATTCAAAACAACGAGTTTGTCGAAATAATCCAAACATTAGCCGACCAAGAAAATCTTGATATTGACTTGGGAGGATCGTTCAACGAAGGCGAATATGTTTGGTTGCTGGCGAAAAGCAAACCTTCTTTCACTTTGAGAGAGAAGGATGTTATTCAATCGTACTATCTCTTCACGAATCCACATGTCTATGGTGCATCGTTCTCCATTCAGTTCGTTCCGATTCGAATGGCGACTGCTACTTCAATTTGCTTTTCGTTGAAAGCGAAAAACCATCCTCATGAAATTGGTCGATACAATTTCTACAAGGACTTGGATTCGGCAGAAAAGATAAAGGGCATTCTCAATGCCGGTCATGCCAGAATGAAGGAATACGAAAAGATAGCTCGTTTTCTCAATTCTAAAAAATACACGGAAGAAGCGGTCGAAAAATTCTTGAATCGGATCGTCCCGACAACAGGCGACTATGTTCAAATGAGTAGACCTTCCGTCGAGATAACAAAGATCATAGAATCACCACCGGAAGGCAATATGAATTATGGGACTTGGTGGCAGGCTCTAAATGCTGTCTTCTACTATTTCGATCATATGGCGGGAAACAGTGTAGACACTCGCATGTTTTCAAATTGGTACGGCAAAAATCGAAAGATCAAGTTGGAAGCAATGAAGATCGCGATGTCGTTTGCTGAAAAAAGCAATTGACTTTTTGTCATGAAAGTTCTAGCAGGGAGATGTGGAATTTCTCACATAGGAAGAGAATATGAAAACTTACGTTATCCATGAAGTGTCGTCAGATAACCTTGCTTCGCATCTCGATGTCGAAGGAAGCAAGCTTCTGGCGGTGATTCCCGAATCGTTCGATTCGACTCAGGTGTCGGCTGTTCTGTCCAATGTCTTCAGTGCGAAGATTCCTGCTCCATCGAGCACGATTTCGAAGGCGCTGAAGTACAAGAACGGTGGCACTTCACTCTCACAGAAACTTATTGCCGGTCTCAAGAATTCGAGCAAGGCAATGACTGCTGACGATTTCTTTTCGCAACCGGAATTCAGCGATCACTACAGCGAAGGGCAGATTCGCAAGTGTCTGTATTCGCTGTCTTACAACAAAAAGATTCGGTCGAACGGCTCTGGGAAGTATTCAGCCAAGTAAGACCTTTTTCGTTCTGATTAAAAAGGGACTCATTCGAGTCCCTTTTTTTGTTGTCTTTTACCGATTTGCTTGTATAGATATTTGATCAATGGAGAAAAACATGTCTCGTTCTAAGTACAAGCCGCACCAGAATGAAAAAGAGAAGAATCGTCGCAAGCAACAAATTGCAGATGGTCGTTTGAAAAAGGAAAATGGTTATGAAGATAACGGGTCAAACTCTGATTAATTGGGGATTCGCTCCCGGCAAGTGGTTTAAGGATGCTATCGCTGCTGCTGATGCAATGGCGAGAGACAATCATTTTGGCAAGGCGAATCATTCAGAACAGGACATGATAGCTGCGGTTCGTAAGTTCGAACCCGTTCCTATCGAAATTTTGAATCTGCAAAATCCGGCAGACGTGCCGACATACTACAACATTGATGCCGAAACAGATTTCGAAATCGACAATCTAGAAAAGGTGAAACGCAATGTGCGAGAGATTGCACAATCGCCGGTTGTCAAAGCAATTTCTGTTATGCCGGATGCCTGTCCTCAAGGCGGTGGCGGCATTCCTGTAGGCGCGGTGGCGATTACTGAAAATGCTATCGTGCCGGGTTGGCATTCTGCCGATATCTGTTGTTCGGTTGCGATCAGCGTCTTTCCGTCTGATACGAATGCGACGGCATTGCTCGATGCTGGAATGAAGATTTCTCATTTCGGCAAGGGTGGCCGTCCCTATAGCCATGACATGCAAGTGTCACAAACACTCTTGGAGGACTTCGAAAGAAATCCTTATCTGACAAACAAGAGTGGTGCCGCTCAAAAACATTTCGGCACTCAAGGTGATGGTAATCATTTCTTCTATGTCGGAAGAATCGAATCCACCGATCAAATCGCTTTGGTGACGCATCATGGTTCCCGTAAACCCGGAGCTATGTTGTATAATGTTGGCGTCGATCTTGCTCAGAAAATGGTTGGCGAACAATGTCCCGATTTGCATAAGCATAATCTATGGATTCCTTATGATACACAGGAAGGCCAAGATTATTGGGAAGCGCTGCAAATCATTCGTCGTTGGACCAAAGCAAATCATTTCACGATTCATGACGCTATCGCCAAGGCCGTAGGTGCCAAGGTGAAGGATCGTTATTGGAATGAGCATAACTTTGTGTTCAAGCGGGAATATGCTGGCAAGACATTCTTTGCTCATGCCAAGGGTGCTACACCGGCTTATATGGGTTTCTCGCCTGATATGGTTGGTAAGACACTCATTCCGCTCAACATGTCACAACCGATCTTGATTGCAGAAGTGAATCAGGACGTCGATCATGGAATGGATTTTGAAATTCCCGGTTTGGGTTTCTCGCCGCATGGTGCTGGTCGCAATTTTTCCAGAACTGAATTTGGAAGAATGCTCACTGAGAAAGGAATCTCAGCCAAGCAAATGATCGCTGACGTCACCGCGAAGCATGACGTTCGTGCTTTCTCTGGCAAACATGATATCTCGGAATTTCCAGCCGCATACAAGAATGCCGATCAAATTATCGAACAAATCAAGAAATACGATTTGGTAAATGTAACCGATAAGATTCAACCGATTGGTTGTATCATGGCCGGTCATGATGGTACTGACTATCGAGCGATCAAACGCGCAAAGAAAGAGAAGCGTCTGAAAGAAATGGAGATGGCAAATGGGCAAGAATAAGAAAGAGTATTTCATTCGTCTTGTCGATGACCAAATCATTGCATGTTTACAACAAGACGTCGAAACGATTGTCGCTAATCTCAAGAAGGATTTGAAGAAAAATTTCTATCTTAATGTTTCGGATTCTTTGAGGCATATTGCTTCATTGAATAATGTAATTGATTATTATGGTGGCGTCCCTGTGAAGATGAAATTATCTAAAAAGGATTTGAAAAAGATGAAGGTGCATGTTGGATAATGTGATTGATCTTCCGTTCGTATCGAACTTTCCTCTTGAGATTGAAAAACTGGTGAAGGAAAAGAAAACCAGTTACATCGAAGCGGTCATTCTTTGGTGTGAGAGAGAAAAGATCGATGTAGTTGTCGGCGGCGAATTGGCAAAGAAATCGGATACGATTCGCGAGAAAATTCAGGTGGAAGCCGAGGATTTGCATTATATGCCAAAATCCGCTAGACTGTTCTGATGTCCAAATCAAACAGTGGGAACGCGAACATGAAGGCAGTTGAATTGCTCCATGACATTCTCTTTTATGGCACTCCTGACAAGTACAACAAGAAAGATGTGATGTTGCTTGTGAAGCACAAGTTTATCGACGATAACGGGATCACCAAGGCAGGCCGTGATTATATGGATCGTTGGTTTGCTCGCGGTGCTGATCGCAATGCCCTTTTGAAAGAGATGTCGTGACGAAAACGATTCAAGCAACCGACAAAGACATTGAACGATTCATGGCGAAGGTTGATATCCTTCCGAATGGATGTTGGTTCTGGAATGGTGGTCGCAGTCGCGGCAAAGGCAATAAGAAGTGGTATGGTTCATTCTCTGTAAATGGAGTGACCATTCGAGCCCATAGATTCTCTTGCGAAGTGCTTGGTGAAATGCCACCTTTGCCTGACGGTCATGATCGGTCGCATACTTGTGATTTTTCTTTGTGCGTCAATCCTGAGCATGTCGTCTATCTTCCGAAGGAAGAAAATCAGGAACAAAGGTTGCGGAGAATACGATGCCGATCATCCAGTCTAGAAGAAAGTTTCTAACAGGTCTGGCAACGCTCGTTGCAGCACCGGCAATCGTCAAGGTATCAAGTTTGATGCCTGTTCGGCCTGATTACTTAATGCCATATAAAGGCATGGAATTGTTTGATGCTGGTGTTTTTTATTGCCCATACGTTCCATTGTCTATTGTGAACACTTGGGCTTCGAACGAAATAATCGATTACAAATCTAGGAGATTGTCTTTTAAGACAAGATATGGACTCGTATGAGTGCTACCAAACCTTTTTGGCTTTGAAGCAACACTTCAACCAATGGGATTATGATTACTTCATATTCAACGGCAAGACCAAAACAAGTGTCGCTGCTCTAAATCGTCGTAAAGACAAATATTGGTTCGACAAACTGGCATTCATGCCAAACCAGTTGAACCGAATGCTCGCGCAATTTTGCGAGACCTCAACTCCCTTCATCCGTGACATTGTAACGGACACTGATACTTATACGGCTCATCGCAAAATAACTGAATCGTTGCCGTATCATTTCAAGAGCGAGTTGAAAATCCTTCTCCCGGATTTTGATAAAAATTTCATTGTCGAGAACGGCAAGCATCCGTTCCTGATCCGAGAATATCTCGGAAAACGATTGTCTTTAGAAACCCTGACAATCATCGCTCACCTCACCGAATGCATTCCTTACTGGAAGAAGAACCTTGCTGATGACATGACCTGTTCCAGCATTGTGATGAGAATCGTAAAATATCATCCGTTTCTGAAATATAATCGCGAACAGTTTCAGAAAATAATGATTGATTTTGTTTGTGACCGTTTATCTGAGAATGCTAAGTAATCATACATTGGTTATGATAACTAGAACTAATCAGATAAATGGAGTAACAATTGTCAAGCATTTTAGCTAAACTGAAAAAGTCATCCAAAACCTCTTTAGAGAATATCGCCAAGCGAGTTAAGGATGATGATTACCGAAATTCATATCGAGACGAAAGATATTGGCAACCGGTAGTCGACAAATCCAACAATGGTAATGCCACCATTCGTTTTTTGCCCCCTGTCTCGGAACCCACAAAGCTTGTAGAAGTGCCAGAGGACGTCCCTTATGTCCGCATTTACAAACATGGCTTCAAAGACAAGGGTGGTTGGTATATTGAAAATTCACTGACAACGATTGGTAAGCAAGACCCAATTTCCGAGTTGAACAGCGAATATTGGAATAGTGGCATCGAGTCTAAAAAGAAAATTGCAAGCAAGCGCAAGCGTCGTCTTCTTTACATTTCCAACATTCTTGTGGTGAAGCATACCGCCCGACCGGAAGACGAAGGAAAGGTTTTCTTGTTCGCATATCCTAAACAGATTTACGACAAGATCAAAAACAAACTGACACCGGAAGAGGATGACATTGAGTCAATCAATGTGTTCGATCTTTGGGAAGGTTGTAACTTCCGACTTCGTGTTCGCGATAAGGAAGGTTTCAGAAATTATGAAACTTCCGAGTTTGATGCACCAACTCCAATTTCGGATGATGACGACAAGATCGAGGAAATTTACACTTCTGAATATTCACTCCAAGCCGAGGTTGCTCCAGACAAATTCAAGTCATATGATGAGTTGAAAAAGCAATTAGATCGCGCTCTTGGTCTTACCAAGAATTCATCGAAGGATGAGGAAGACGAAGACGAAGATGAAGACGATGGAGAGGAAGAGGTAGTAACAACTTCCAAGAGAAAGGTTGTTGTTGATACCAACGAAGACGAGGATGGTGATGAAGAGGAAGAAACACCACCACCACCCAAGAAAAAAGTTGTTGTCGTTGACGAGGATGAAGACGACGATGGTGATGATGATGAAGCCGATTTCTTCAAGAAGCTGAAGAGAAAGAAGTAGGGACCGCGTTCTATCTTGCGGCGGAAAGGGGAGGTTTCGGCCTCCCCTTTTTACGTCTTGTTAATGTCTGTCTGGTATCCTCCGGTTATCGTGAAACGGAGGAAAAGACATGCCATCAGTTATCATTTCTGAAATCGCCAAGGCTATCGGTATCGCCGGTTCCCTGTTTATCGTCTATCAAACTTTTTCGATTATTTTCGGTTGATGGGTTGACAAGACAATCAGAATCCCCTAAAATCTGATCATTAACTTATAGCTTATAGGGGTTTCCGATGATCGATAAGTTCAACAAGTGGCGGCGCGCTAATCACCATATCATCACGCATGTCCACAACTATGCGGAACTTGGTTATCTGGGTTCCATGCTCGCTGAGTTCCACAGCGTCCATCATGTGGCGGTTGCCATTCTTTTCGGTTGCGGCGTTCTTCACGTTTTGATGGTCATCGATTAAGGGATTGGAGGGGACAATTTTTTGATTGTCCCCTCTTGACATTCTCGCCATATCAGACTAAAATCTGGCTATCAACTGAGGGAAACGAGACATGAACAAGCATCTCAAGTTCGAAAACGTTAAGGGATACGCCACCTACGCCAATGCCCAGAAAAAGGGCGAAGAAATCGCCGCCGAACTTAGCTGGATTTCGTATCGTTGGGTTGTGATTGCTTTGCCGAATGGTCGTTTCGCGCCGATGGCTATCATCAATAACAATGTTCCGGGTGGCCCCGGCCCGTTTTTGCACTACAATATTTGCACTGCCAATTGACAAGACAATCAAAATCGATTATAGTCTTCCTATCAACTGAGGGAAACGACATGGCAAATTTACCGGCTGGTTGGACTGAGGCTTACGAGGGCGGCATGGCGACGAATCCCGATCCGGTTAACGGTGGGATTATCGACAAGGAATTCGTTTCCGGTAAATGGTTCGTTATCATGGGACCGGATGGGCATGAGATTTGCCGGGATGGTTTCGCCACCCGTGAAGAAGCCTTTGAAGCCTTTTTTGCAGGAGTCTGAACATGATTAACTTTCGCGAAGGTCATGGTTTTGTCGGCGCTGACAAGAAGCACCTCCCCAACTATGTCGGGACGCTGGCGCTCAAGGTCGCGAAGACTATCGAATACGACATTTATGCTCTTGAAGATTGGGATACCAAGTTGTTCGGAAAGAATATTTTCCGAATTTCCACTCCGAATTCAGAATTTCTTGGGATTCGGGAACTGGTGCGCTTCAGTCTCAAGCACGAAATGATTTATTTCCTTACCAGCAAGGGTCTGGAACGGGGGATTGCCGACTTCGAAAAGCGCGGCAACAAGATCGATTGGTTCAACATTTTTAATCGCGAATTATACGAAAATTCGCTGGCGTGAGTTGACAAGACAATCAGAATCGATTATATTCTCTTTATCAACTGAGGGAAACGACATGGCAACGATTGTTAAATCGATTCACTATCGCGACACTCGCGGACGGTCCTATTCGCCTTTCTCTTCCTACATTCCGAAAGATGCGGTTCGCGTGGACGCCGGTTTCACCATTGAATGGGATAATGGAACTCAGGGCACCGGTCGCCCGCCGTTCAAAACCTATGAAGAGGCCGAGGCTTATCTGGCAAAGGTGCCGAAAGGTTTCCGAGGTTTTTGATTTTGATGGGTTGACACTTTTATCAAAAAAGTGTACTCTTTGACCATAGCTTGAAACAAGGATTTTCGAAATGGCAACCTCCACCAACCTCTTCACTTCCGCCAAGACCGTTGCAGCCAAGACGTCGAAGGCCAAGAAGGCTACGGCCCCGGCTATTGATATCGAAGGGCTGGAGAATTACGCCGCGCTGGACGCCTTGGAAAAGGCCGTTAAGACCCTCAAGGAAACGGCCCGCGCCGCCGTGAATACCGCCGCCAAGGACGTTTTCGTGGATGCTGGCACCAAGATCAACGCCAAGCCTGAAAACTTCAAGGGCAAGGAAGGCAATGCGACCGCTTCCATCGAACTGAAGAAGCGTTCTTCCGCCTCCGGTCTGAGCGATATCGAAATCGAACAACTCGCCAAGGCTGGCATTCCCACGGAGGAAGTTGCCGACCGTGACGAGACCTACATTTTCAATATCGCTCATCTCGATTGGCTGGCAAAGAATGGCGCGGCGGTTTCCAAGGCTCTTGTTAAGCTTGGTGCTCCCGCTGATATCATTCAACTTCAGGAAGCTTCCAAGAAGACGGTGACGACCACCGAATCGCTGGACGTGCTTTTCACCAAGCCTGCCAAGATCGTGAACGAATTGCTGACGATTGTTGGCACCATTGCCATTAAGCCTTCCTTTGAAGATCAGGACAAGGCTTTCGATCTGGTCCGCAAGCTTGCTGGCAAGGTTGGCTTGGACGACTAATACCCCACTGCTTGGGCCATGCTACGGCTGTCTACCGTAGGATTGGAGTGACAACAACGCCCCAAGAGCCGTTGCGAATTGTAGTTGTCCATTCGGCGAACGGCATTTTCATTATAATGAGGCTGGCAAATGGCATACACATCTGTTCAATGGTTGGTTTTGATTGTTGTGTGGATTGTTGCCGCCGCCGCACTATTTCAAAAACCGAAAACCAAATTTGTCATTGCACTTGTGTTTTATCTAATCGCTTTGGCAATATATTATAAGGGTGGGACATGGCTAAATTTCTGAGAACAGGCAAGCGGAAACCTTTGGCCGATGGGCCTATCGAGGCATCGTGTCATTTTTCCGCCTTTTCTGATGGTGTCGAGACCGACAAGAATTGGAATGTTTTCGAGTTGTTTGTGAAAACCAACGATCCGAAAACGGAAGATGAAATCGTCTCAAAACTCGTTTTGAATCGCAGTGAGGCGCTTCGAATTCAGGAATTTCTCAATCGGCGTCTTGCGGAAAAGAGGGACTGATGGCCGAATTTATGAATGCCAAGCAAGAGGAAATGCGGAAGGCCGACAAGAAAACCGCTGATGGGTTTGAAGCATTCGGCAAGCCGGTTCCATATTATCGCCGCGAAGCCGCCATGGAACATTGTCGGGACATGGGTTTGACCGACACAAACAAGGCCATGGCAACGATTGATCGTATGTCACAGGCCATAGAGCGAGACGAGCCCTACCAAGCGATGGAAGCGGGCATGGTGCATTTGGACCTTACCGGCACCTATCGCTTACTGGCGGTGCTCTGTACGGCTCAGAACCCCAAGGAAATCAAGTGATTTACGACAAATTCACATACATCGAGCCGCCGCGCGCCGAGAAAGCCATTCCGCCGTCCCTGCTCAAGGCTTATGAGATGCCGGGATGGGTCGCACAAGCCAAAAAGAATGGAACCAATTCGGTGATTTTTATTCCACCGAATCGGGAGATGTTTGCCTACAACCGGCATGGCGTGAAACACAAGAATTGGTCCTTCAATAAGGACAACTCCCAAGCCTTCCAAAATCTCCCCGGCAAGGGTTGGTATGTGTTCAATGCCGAGTTGCTTCATGCCAAGGTTAAAGGTCTCCGAGACATTAACTACATCCACGACATTCTCGTTGATGACGGCGAATATCTTGGCGGGACTTCCTATGCGTCCCGTTATGTCAAGTTGCAAAATCTGTTTTTCAATCAGACAATGAAGGCTGTTCCGACACATTGGATTTTAAATAAACACACTTGGCTTGCCCGAAACTTTCGTGATAACTTCCGCGAAACGTTCGACAGTTTGAAATCGGATGAAGACGAAGGTCTGGTGTTGAAAAACATGAATGGCATTCTTCAACCGAAATCGAATAATAGTTGGACGGTGAAATGTCGCCGCAACACAAAGAATTTCGGGTTTTGAAATGGATGATCTGAATCTAACGGAGAGAGAAAGAACAATATACAAACTTCTTTCTGATCGAGGGTATGCTACAATCGAAGAAATGTCCGCCGTCATGGAGGAACATGGTTATAGCAGCCGAGCATTTCCAACTGTTATGGCGAACCTCAAAAAGAAGTTGTCTCCGAAGAAAATTATGATTGTCCCTTCCAAGGACTATTACTGTCTGGTAAATCTCAATGCTTAACCTCATTCATTATTCTGATTCGGCAGTGCCAATTCAATTCCGAAACAAATCACAGCATCCAGACAAGAATTATGCTTTTGGCAAACCAATCGGTCTATGGGTCACGCCTGAGCATGTCGAAATGAATTGGAAAGAATGGTGTGAGGCCGAAGGGTTTAGCCCGCAGCGTTTGAAATATATTCACGACGTCGTTCTTTCAGAGAATGCCAACATCCTCAGAATCAAAACCAATGAAGAATTGTTGGCGTTTGATCGGGAATATGGTGATACCGCATCTGGTCGTCCTGATCGATACAAAAACATCAAGTGGTATGAAGTTGCCGAGAAGTATCATGGAATATTGATTTCTCCGTATCAATGGGATTCACGATTTCCTTTGTTGTGGTACTACGGTTGGGATTGTGCTTCCGGTTGTATCTGGAATAAGGAAGCGATTTCCAGTATCATTCCCAGAGTCGAAACAGGGGTTGAACATGCGACCGAGCAAGCTTGCTGAAACGAAGGCCGAAGTCGAAAATCTTGGTTATGAGATTGTCCAAACCGCAACGGGTTGGAATGCTCTTTTCTGTGGTGAAGAACGAATGTTCGCCAAGGATTTCGACACTCAGGAACAGGTTATCGTGAAGGCTCACGAAAGGCTGTTCAAGCAATTCGACATGATCTTTTCGTGAGACAACAATGCTACAGAAAATTCGTGACTTTGATTTGAAGCTTAGTGATCTGGTCGAGACTGGATATCTTTGGCTTTATGATCGCACTGGCGTCTGCGTTGCTCCATTGACAATGATTTCTTTGATCTGTTCATATGGGCTTTATCGCACCAGTTTCAATTGGTTTGATTATGTGGTAATCGGTTGGAATGGTGTTACTCTCTCTATGAGATACTATCTGCAAATCAAGGAGAATTTCGAAGTATTGAACAGAGACGCGACCAACTGGCGAGAGTCCACTTTTCGTTTTTGGTTCATGCTTCCTCTTATCGCGCCGTTTATGTTCTTTTCTTTGTTGGCGGCAGATTTTCTTTATGCATTGGGATTTTGTTTCCTTTTGTTGTACGGATATTTGATGTGTGTCCGGTTGCGGAAGCGCGATCCCAAGGCTTTCTTCGAATCGAAACAAGTCCTCGCCAAGCAAGGAATCTGAAATTGTCTCGTCTCAGTTTAATTTCGTCGGAAGGTTACAAGGGCTGGTATTTCGATTTCATCGAAGATTGGTCGCAATTCTTTTCGCCGTGCAACTGGTATACCTTCCGTTTCGCTTTCATCGAGGTTGAGGATGATCGCTGCATGGGCGGTCTTGAGTTGACCTTCATTCTTCTAGGTCTTGGCTTTCGTGTTCGCTACAATTATGCCGAGACTGAAAAGGTGCAGGGCATTCAAGAACAACTGAAAGAAATCTCAAACGAACTTGATGCAAAAATTGCTCCGACAAAGTATCGTGTTGGTTCGGAACGATTGTATATCGAAGAACGTGGCAATGATCTTTGGGCTGTCACTGATGGAGCATATGTCTTGAACACGAATGGCGAATGGGAGTATGAACCATTCCCGTCAAGTCGAACTAAGGAATTTATTGCACGTACCAGATTTTCATTTAGTGAAGCCAAGAGGCTTGCTATGGAGCATAAAAATGACAGTGTATGAATTGATCTATCTTCTTTCACAACTGCCACCGAATACGATAGTGAAAGGTGTGACAATAACAGAACCAGAACCATTGCCAAAACCGATTGAAAAATTGGATTACGCCAAAGAAAAGAAATCGGTTTTGATTCGATGATTGTTACTGGTATCGGGTCGAGATACACGCCAGAAGACGTCCTCCAGAGAATTGATCGCCTAGCCATTCGGTTCGCAAGAGCCGGATGGCTTTTGCGTTCTGGCGGCGCGGATGGTGCCGATCTTGCTTTTGAGACTGGATTTATTGTCGGGAATGGTGCCATGGAAATCTATCTGCCATGGCGAAAGTTTAATGGTAATCAGAGTCTGTTATATACTGTTTCGGATGAAGCCTTAGAGATGGCGTCTGAGATTCATCCGGCATGGAGCAAATGCGGTCGAGGTGCCAGATTGCTTCATGGTCGAAATTGTTATCAGATTCTCGGAAGAAATCTTAATCGTCCAAGTGATGTTGTAGTATGTTGGACTAAAGGTGGAAAGCTAGTTGGTGGAACGCGGACAGCGTTGGTGTTAGCAGAGAAACACGACATTCCGATTATCAATCTTGCTACCTTTAACGATGATGATAAGATAATCGAATTTTTGGAGAAGAGTAGTGAGCGACGAAAATAAAGAGATTTCTGGTGTCGAAAACCTGTTGTGTGAAGAAGCTTTCGAACTTTCCAAAACGATTATGGATTATGTGTGTAAAAAGTATCCTGAGAACAATATGTTTCAACTTCTCGGTGCCGTTTCGCTCATTACCAGATTCATAATCGAAACCAATTTCAAGCAAGAAGATTGGTTGTTCTTCTGGAACAATTATTCCGACTCAGTCGCTAAGTTGCTTGAATTGGATAAGACCGACAAGAACGATTTGTTGGATCAGTTTGCATCCGAAACAATCCAATGATCCGAGTTGGCGAAGCGCCATATCTGGAATGCTCGTCGAAAGGCGACAAGAGATTTTCTGCGTTCTATGCCCGTATCAAAGGCCGAGGAAATCGATCTATCGAAGACCTATATCAAGCCGCCAAGGTCTTTGAGAATGGTGATACTGGTTTGTCATGGCGCGATGCGAAGGGCAGGAAGGCCGTAAATCAGAAAGAAGTGTCTGAGTTATACAGTCTTCTATGGGATGAATATATCAAAGAAAATCCAGAGTTGCTTGCGATTTTGAAACAAGCAACCGGATTGTCTGATATCTTTGGACAACGAGGACATTGCTGCCAAGCATTGGAATTGTGGAGAATACGAAATGCGTGACGACCGTTGTGGTAAGGGAGATTAACATGCTTGCACAATCATTCAAGACCGCCGAAGAACTTAGAATCACTCCAAAGCAATTCGATGCTCTGGCAAAGACTCTTGTCTTAATGGAGACCGGCAAACTCGTACATGTTGACGATGATGAAATCCATTCTAGCGAAAATAATTACAACCTTCCGATTGAAGTTTGCAGGTTTACCGGTCACTTCAATATGAATTTGTGGAGAAGCAAGGACGATTGCGGAACAGTTTGCTGCATTGGTGGCACTGCCGAATTGATCGGAAATGTTATCTTTGCCCCTGAATATTTGTTGCCAGCAGAACTGAAGACGCTATTCTATCCAAATGATGGGATGAATGATAACGGTATTCATTATAATGATATTACAGTAGAACAAGCTGCAACCGCCTTGCGATCATATCTCACGACAGGAAAAGCAAATTGGGAATCTGCAATTGGTTGATTGACGAAATCGTCAATGAAAGTGGATATGAGACTGGATTTCCAACTCTAGCAGAGGCCGCGAAAGAACTTGGTCATGATGTATATCTGACCAAGTATCGACCTTTCGCCGGTCTCGATCCAGCCATTCCCTTTCCAATTGGTTCGTGTGTTGTTACTCATGGATCGATTTCATTTTGCAAACAAGTGATTGAAAAATACGGTAGGGATTGGATTCCCGGCGTCTATTTCAATGACAATGTGAAGCATTTCCGAAACTTCGCGCCGCAGATTGGTGATGATCTTCTAAGTTCTGATTACTACATACTACCGTATGCAGAGTTTGTACGGAGAAAGCTAGTTAATGTCTTTGTCAAACCTGAGTACGGTTTGAAAAGTTTTGTCGGACAAGTCTTCGATGGGGATTATCAAAAGCTTTCTCCATGGAGCGAAATCGATCCAACGTCTTTGGTGGTAGTTGCTTCACCAAAGAAAATCAAAGCGGAATTTAGATATGTGATCTGCGATAAGAAAGTGATCACTGGTTCTGAATATCGTTGGGATAATGTGCTGGATGTCAGGACTGACACTCATCCGGTTTGTGATGCTCTTGCGAAGAAAATCGCAGAAGCGGAATGGCAGGCGGATCGAGTCTATGTTTGTGATGTCGCATTGCTGGAATTTGGAGAAGCGAAAGTTATTGAATTAAATGCTTTCTCATCTTCTGGATTGTATGCTTGTGATACACGGAAGATCGTTGAAGCTGTCTCACAAGCGGCTTTGAACGAATATAATTTCGATCTGGAATGAATGAAATGATGGGCAAAACAAATCTGGTGGTAGGAATCTTCTTTTTGCTACTGACTACGCTTTTTGTCGGTTTGTCGGTCACGTCTGGCAAAAGCGCTGGAGCAGTTATTGTTGCGCCTTTAGCATTCATGTCAGGATTGCTTTTTGCTCAAGTATGGGATGAACTATAGGAAGGGTGGCAGAGTGGTCTATCGCGCTCGCCTTGAAAGCGAGAGAACGTGAAAGCGTTCCGTGGGTTCGAATCCTACCCCTTCCGCCAACATCGAAGGAAAGAAAAGATGAATAGACGTGAAGTAATCGTTGGTGGCACTGCAATATTAGCTGCTACAGCAATCGCCGGAACCGTAACAAAGGCAATCGCAAGCCCAAGTATTGTGGTTTCGAAGACTGATCGGCATCAAATGATCTTCGATAAATTGATCATCAATTGGGGAAACAGTATTCCTTCTGTAAAGGATATGAATGAGCAATATGCGATGTATGATGTGCGTCTATTGCAAGGTTTGGTCAAACGAGATTTGTTCGAATTCGATAAGATTATGTCGTCTCCGACGATGATATATGATGATAAACCAGTGATTGCCGTGTCGAGAGCGTACAAGCATCAGGTTTGTATGCCGCTACCAGATACTTTAGAGACATCACGCAATGCACAAAGAATTTTCAGTATTGATGTGGGCAATCTGTCCAAGATGATGTCGAACAGTATGTTCGTGACATAGAAGCATTTAAAAATGCTGCTGTTTTAGAGCATGAAATGCTTCTCTTATCGGAAGAACAATTGGCGGCGGAGATAACACAACAGATTGCAAGAAATGCATATCTGAATGTCGATTATTTTCCTTATGTACCAGTGCAAACGGTAAGGGGAATCGACACGAAAACCAATACGCCTGTGATTGCTTTCAAAACTCGTTTTGGTACTCTGGGAAATGTACAATCTTGATTTTCCAGAACGCAATAAATGGTTGCGATTCGGTCCGCTTGAAGTATATTTGAGAAAGTCTCAGATACCATTTGATATCGGACCTAATTTGCAGATTGCGAATGTGAGTGTTGCTGAGAAATCGCAGCGCAAAGGTCACTTCAAACGGTTTCTGTCTGAGGCGGAAATCTATGCAAAGGAAGCGAACTACAAGGCAGTGTATGTCGAGAATATTATCAATCCAGTGCTTGAAGCCTTCCTAATCAAGCAAGGTTATGTACAATATCATAAACCCGGATTGTCAGATTATCCGCCATGCATGTTTAAGAGGTTATGATGTGGGATTGGAGACTTGGACAGAAGATTGTCTGTATCAACGATACATTCGTTGGTATTTCAGAAAAAATTCTTCCGGTTAAAGGAAGAGTGTATACGATTCGTGGAATTTATGATGATGATATCGGTAGTATCGCTTTCCTCTTGCACGAAATCGTCAACGAGAAACGAGATAACTTCATTGGTTATGAGGGCCAGTTGTTAGAACCGGGTTTCTTTGCTACTCGTTTCAGACCTGTCACCACAAAAAAGACGAGCATCGATGTTTTCACAGCGATGCTCAAGCCTACGGATGAAATGGTTTAAAGTTTATTGGGGTATCGCCAAGTTGGTTTAAGGCAAGGGATTTTGATTCCCTCATGCACAGGTTCGAATCCTGTTACCCCTACCAAACGCTATGTCGTAAACATTCGACATGATCGCATAAGAATCTATTAATTCGGTTGACTTCTTGGTTGTGAAATTATAAGCATCACAACCTAGTTCGTATGTCTTGAATGGTCCCTGATATTCTTGTGTGTTAGGATCGAGAAAGTACCAACCGTTTGTAGAGAGAAAGACAACATGTTCCATTTGTCGTATCCTCAATTGCGGGGATTCTATCTTAATGGATGGAACTTGGTTGTAAACACAAAGATCAAGTTGACTTCCACAAGATTTCTGTATGTCGGATATTTTATGTTTGTGGATTTCTCGGATTTCCACTTGACACAAAAAAAGAGGGCCGAAGCCCTCTTTTAATTTGTCTGTTGTCAGAAACCTTACAGGAGGTTTGTGATCAACGAACGGCGGTAATACACGTTGGAATCCTTCACCAGCGCGCCGAGACCTTGTGTCAGACCCTGAGCGAATGGGTTGGCGACCATTCCATAACGAGTCTTGAACGCGATCTTTGGTTGGAAGCTGTCTTGGTCAACAGCGCGGACCATCTGGAGCGGAACGTATGGACAATAGAAGAGTCCAGCGTCGAAGGCATTGGAGCCCTTATAACCCAGCACCGCAAACTCACCACCAATCGCATAAGGATCGATGTAAACCTTGATCTGGCCGTTGAGAACGCCAACGAAGGTGTTGCCGGTATCATCAACCTGAAGGTTGTTTGAGTTAAGAGCAGGGGTGTACGACAGGACGCCAGCCATGCGGAGAGCAGAGGCCACGTTTGAAGTACAAATCATGATATTGCCCTTGCCTCTACGGGTCTCTTTCGCGATCTGGTTACATTCAGTTTCCAGATGGAACATAAGGCCCTTGAACTTTTCAACTGACCAGCGGCCATTTGAATCGGTGTCGAGGTCGTAAATTCCGGCAGTCGTGGTTGACTGTGAACCCGGAACGGCTGTCACGTAAATCGTGCGGACCACCTCACGGTTGATTTCCGCCAGAGTCTCAGTCGTCAGAATTCGTGACAACTCAGCCTCAACGTCCAGACCGTGAATGGCTTTCAGGTCTTGCGCGATTTCCATGGTGTACTCTGACTTCAGCGCACGGCTCTTGGCAGTGACCGAAACCTTCTCAATGGAGAAAGCCATCTCAGAGAACATGACGTTGCCGGTCGTTCCCAGAGCTTCCGCCTGAGCAGTAGCCATCGCACCAGCGTAGTTATAGACGCCTTGCGAAGCGAGGTTTGAAGTAACTGATGTGTTACCCGGCAGAGTACCAACATGCTTGTCGCCAAGTGTGTTAGCACCACCCACAACAGAAGAGAACGCGGTGTTCACTTCGTTGTAGAAAGTCTCATCGCCTGACTGATTAGCATAGCGTGAACGAATCGCGAAGATCAGTCCGGTAGGACCAGTCATCGGTTGAACGCCGCAGATATCATAGGCAATCAGGTTTGGCATCGCGCGCCGAACCAGTGAAATCAACACCGGGTCGAAGTTAGCAATTCCAGAACCAGTATGGTTGGCAGGAACATTACCCTCTGAGAGCATGAACTGTGTCATACCCACATTGTCGGCGTCCTTCATAGCCGCTTCTGTGTTCTCCAGAACTTGGGCGATTGACGAACGACGATAAGGGTCCGTAATCTTCGGGAGATTCTCATGATCGATGGTTTTTGACCATTTCTTGATTAAGTCTTCGTATAACATCTTTTCTTATTTGCTCCCTTGATTGGGTTGTTCTTGTTTATTTAGATTTCTTGTGTTTTTATCTTAAAGTGCGAGTAATCGCGTCAACATAGGCTTGCTGTTGTGGATCAACCTCTTCTTCGATGACGTTTCCGTCGCCGTCGACAGTAGTGATAACAACAGTCTCTTCCGCGAGAATACCAGAATTGATTTCTTTCTTCTCTGAAGTCTTGAAGTTGGCTTCCTTGATGATCTTCATCTTATTGACAAGAGCATCGACGTCGCCATCAAATTCAACTGTCTCAACAAGAGTACGAAGTCTCTCAGCATCGGCAACAGTCAGACCTTCCGAAACTTGGGCGAAAGCCTTGTCAGCCTGATAAGAAGAAATCAGTTTCTTGTCTTCAATCGAGTCATTGATTTGGTCGTTAAGTTGTTCCTCAAGTTCTGCAACTCTCTCTGACAACTCGGCAACTACATCGAGACGATCCTCTGGAATGTCCACATAATGCTCGCGCATTAAATCAGCCATACGATCTTGGAATTCACGAACAAGCTCAATCTCAACAGAATTTTCGATTGCAACTTCGTTTTCTGAAATCCACTCTTCAACCGCATAATTGATGTAGGCATCCACCTTCTCAACAAGATCGTTGCGAATGGCTTCAATGTCTTCCATCAACTTGGCTTCATACTGTTCCTCTAGCTTGGTAACTTCCAACACCAAACGAGCATTGACCGCAGACTCAAACAGTGTAGTAGCCTTATCAACCAACTCTTCCGAAAGCTCTTGGCCGTCGAAAATAGCCTTGACGTCTTCCTTCACGGCAGGAACGAATGGGAACGGCCCCATATCATTTGCACCTGTTCCAGA
>SMFF01000024.1_pt1 | contig 76197 bp, 72 predicted proteins | sample 2456181 | NCBI WGS metagenome assembly SMFF01 (sample SAMN10132611, study PRJNA489261) | soil metagenome | isolation source: day120 antibiotic-loamy sand soil ammended with raw manure from dairy cow... | place: USA | collected 2015-04-01
CAACAGCAACCCCACCTCCCACCTCCCCCCCCGATATACTAAATTCCAGAAACTCTGCAGCCTTAAAAACTAAAAGTTGGAAGACGGGCCGTTCAGGACCCTATCGGAAAAGTGGCGCACCCCAACCCCTTACTAAAACAAACCTTATACCAATAAGGTTCGGTAGGTCACAAATTTTGGATTTACATAACAACCGCCCGCCCCAGACCCTTTCAACAGGGTTACCGACCGCAGCGAACCTGTTACTTCACCAAAAGAGGTTCGGCTTTCCCAGCTTTATAAACTCACACACGGACCGAGAACGTACACTGTGGGCCAGCATTCGAAGTGCCGAAATTTTAGTGACCGACTCCCCCCTAAAAGCTGCCCAGCCCTTATCATACGAGTACGCGCTGCATAGCTATACGGACAAGGGTATTACAGGCACAGGTTGGGGGTCTGGAGAAGTTCCAGGGTGGCCACTAACCTCACCGTGATCAACTCCTACAGAGGGGCGCAAAGCAATAGGTCTGGGACTAGTAAGAGACGCAGACCTTGGGAACTGGCCCGAATACGACGCTGAGGATGCTGCGGGCGAGAGTACTGAAATCGCCATAGAAAAAAGAAAAAAACCTTCAAAAGTTCTCGCAAAGCTTGCTGACCGTAGGGTAACTGCCGAAGCTATAAGAACCCCGAAACGCGCCGATCAAAGCTTATCGGAAATATTAGACTACGGCCTACTGCGCCACACTAAGTCACAAAGCTTGCAACCTCAGTTCCCTTCCCCTAGTGCCGGAGTGGTTAACCTACACCGGCGTTCTAAATTCTCTAGAACCCCTCCCCACAACTTACCAAGACAGGACTCTGGTAGGTATAAGCAACTGTGACGAAAAACAATTAATAAAGGACTATGAAAAAAAAAGCTACTGACTGGGGTCGGAAAAACATATACTGCGCATAAATCTAAAGACGCCCGAGGATTCTATGTGCCAGACCACGCCAGCAAACTACACGAACCGGGCCTACAACGTATGCCAATAGTGTTCAGGCGGGACGGCGGCCGGCCTAGGATCTTCCGGAGACCGAAGAGCTACTTAACTTGAAATTTCCATAAGTGAAAGTACGCACACTTCCCGCGGGCGTACAAACACGATTTAAAAAAAGGCCGAGTCCCTGTGCGAATTAAGAAGCAGAATACAAAACACATTAAATACTTAGTGGCCCGAAACCACCCGATCTTCAAGCAGAAAAGAAGTAAAGATCTGTACAAACCTAGAGCACACGCTGCGCACAGAGATGCCGCAAGGCGACTTCTGTATGGTGAGACTAATTTTACAATGCTGCCACATGATGAATTCACACGCCGCCGAAGACTTAACAGTAAGAGACACTTAAAACTAAGAATTGGCAAGAGCCATACCCACTTACCGCGAGATCTAACTATACGAAAACTAAGAAAAAATCTGCACACTGAAAAATTCATGTCAAAGGGCAAATTCCTAAAATACATAGCAAAGGTACCCTCGCACAACTTCGTTCTTGACAACAACTACCCGACGGGCAGCTTTGACGTATTAGCTGTTAAATACAGTAGCCCACAAGGGTTTGGGAGAGGGTCGTGGACCAGCCTATTCATGGGGCAGCTTGCAAAACGCGCTCACCGTCTTCCCGAAGACCGGACAATCCCGCCAGGTCTTTGACTATCCGCAGAGGCGTCCTTCTTGCTCCGACACGGCTGGGGTCCCCTTAATAGGGTAAAACCCCTCACACCAGACCCCGATAAGAAATTACCAAACTTAAAAAAAAACAAACACCCCCAGGTATTGAAACAAGAGCTGGATGGTCGTCTCCGGCCTAGCCCCCTCACTACTAAAAAAAAACGAACCCCCGAAACGGCGTACGGTAAGTGAGAGGAAAGGCTGCGCTGGAAAAAAATTATAAACAAAGCAAAGCTCTCCCAGTTTAAAAAAACTAACCATAAGAAAGGTAAAAATTTTCTAGAGGTTACTTGGAAATCCCCTCCGGTAAGGTACGTTGTTCGCTTTGGCAAAAAACTTCAAAAACCGGCCGAAGACGGTCTGCCTAGCCCTAATCAGCAGTCTAATAGTGCGATCTCAACAAAGCTAGGGCAGGCAGAATTGCCCACGAACACAAATACGGATGAGGCCGCAGTGCCGAGAGAGAGGGCCTCAAGGCGCCTACAGGCGAGTACGGGCCCAAAAGGGCCGGGCCTCGGCAAAAAGGGCCAAGTATTCCGAAGGCTCGATGAGGACAAGAAGAGGCTGTGGCGAAAACTGCACAACTCAAAAACTGTCCCCAAAATCGATACGAAACCGGCCTATGCCAGTAAGCAAAAGAAGAGAAAAATATTCAAAGCCAAGTCCTTACTGAAAAGTCAAACAGTGCTGATAAAGTACCGAGTACGGCGGGAACGAGATCACGTCTTAAGGCTAAACAATTACTTCGAAAGGTATCTCCTACGTACACGTAAGGGCTTAGTAATTCCCCGCACCAACTATTACGCAAAGCGGTCAGCTTACCGTCAGTACTGATCTAACCTACTTCGGGTCATTTATAGCTATGAAGCATTCCATAAAAAAGTCGCAAAAAATCAAGATTACACCAGTAATCACCTTTTAAAAAATTTCTACGACAGTCGAGCAGACCTCCAAATTCTAGCGAATAAAAGGAGAAAATTCCGTATTAGGCAACCCGGCGTAGTCTATAAGCACAGGAACTATGAGACCAAATTCCGCCCACTTGCGGTACGGGGACGGAGGAGACATCGTTTATGAAAAAAAGTAGTTGGTCAGCGACAAACAGAGTTAGGGTCGCGAACTCAGAAGTTTAAAACTAAAAAAACAACTAAGCAGAGGCTAGTAGCGAGGTGAAGTAAGGCCGCTGCTGCCGGAGTACGGGGGTTTGACTACGCCGACAGGTTAGAGGCAATTCGGCTAAAAAATGCAGACCTAGGGACCCTTAAGTACATCATTCCTCTAAAATTGCGTAACGGATTGCCGCGCGCTGACATAACCAGGCTTGAATTCCCAACAGGTGCGATAATATACACAAACTTTACAGAAAACCATTACCCCACAGAGCCTATGAAAAAAGACGCCGCTACTTTTGAGTTATTAGTTACCGGACAAGACTCGGCAAAGATAAACAAAAGATACTTTTCCAACGGCGGTGCCGAACTGGCGCAAAATGACTTAAACCCCCCCCTCAGAACCCAGCCTACACTCGAAGTAGTGGAGTTGGAAAAGGTGAAGACCACACTAGCAGACCTCACCCCCCCTACGCGTTGAAATCTGTTAGCCCGTGAAAATACCTACAGTACAGAGATGGCAGACTCTAACCACCGCCCTACCCCTCTCCACATAGAAGACTTCGCCCCGTACCCCGGCCAGTACCATTTTCAATCAAAGGGCACACTAACCTCATACCGGAAGGGGGGTTTGGATGTGCTTTTAGGAGCATTTTTAAATACCCCCACCCCCCCAACAGCCCCTCTCCGAGGGTCTGAAGCCAATGTCGTAGGCCGCTTTCGAAGTTTTGAGAAGCTATTTCTAGCAAAGCTAACTAACGAGGAAGCAGCGAGCCCCGCAAAGTCGACAACACTGTCTAAGAAACAAACATCAACCCAAACTGCAGTAGGTTCTCGTGCCTTACTTGCAACAGTAAGTCTGGCTGGGGTCGAGACGGAGGCAAGTTCAATACCAACCCCCAACCCCCTCCCTAACTTATTAAGCGACGACTTTGCGTACGGAGCAATCAGGTCACAAATTTTTGAGGAAGCTATCGACGAGCAGTTTAAAGAGCTGGCCGAGTATCTGGAGCTTACTAGCTGAGACCGGGACGAACCGTTTGGGGCAAAATCGGTTAAAAACCAAAAACACTGAAGTAAGTTTGAAAGGGGCGAGGTCTTGTCCAAATTTAGCCCTATTGACGTATTTTATTTAAAAAAATCCAAGTGACTAACTTTGGCTAACCAAGGCTCGAAGTCCGGTTACTTAAAATTGGCGGCAAAAACATCCCCAGATGGCGTACGGGGCTGATTTGAGTTTGAAAAACCAAAAAACCACACAGTTAATCCGTATTTAGGAGGAAGTTTTATGTATGGTCCGGGGGTTTTCTTTGATCGGGAAGTATTAAGAGCTTTGTTCATAAACAAACTAACGTACCATTCGGCAGCCTCCCGCAGAGACAATCAGGAGGTTAACCCTAACGAAGGTCCGAACGCCTGACGGAGGTCAGGGGACCTGCACGCCAGGAGGGCCCGGAGGACCCGGTTAAGGGGTGGGCAAAACAAACAGCCACAGCTGCCGGCCGAGGCAAATTCCGAGAACGTTTACCTCTTACAGGCAAAGTTGGGTAAACACATAGGGGAGTTAGCCGCACTACAAGCCTTAGGCTTTAAAAACTTAGGTAAGACGTCAGGTCCTAACCAACTACTACGCCCCCCGACAAAAGACCTATTCCAAAGTTTAGCATTTAGCAAGGGCCTAACCGAATCTGCCGCAACGTACGCAGAAGCTTGGGCACCTGCCCCTGACTGACTCGAAAACACCCCCCTCCCGAAACGGGCTCGGGAGAAAAATTTTGAGTTGAGGGGAAGGGCCCGTACCGTATTTCCTAAGAGGGAAGCGGCTCGCCTTGTCGAAAGTGGAAAAGGGCGTAAAATCCGGGCCCAGAAAAAAGCTAAAAAAACAAAGAGAATTTTAGACCCAAACAGCAGTTTTGAGGGGTGGTGGGATTCTTACCACGTACGGGTACCGTGGAAACGGTGAGAACTGCCCCTAAGGAAACAAGAAGAGATGAAGAAGTGGGCGAGAAACAAGTATAAGCTGAAGGGTAAGTGGAGGCGAACACTTGGGCTGCAGGACTACAAGTGATTCTTTAAGGACGCCCGCGTCCCGGCGAAACTAATGAATAAAGTTACCCGAGTGCCACAAAAAAAACAGAGCAGCCCCCGGCTCCTAATACCGCGACAGTTCCAACTCCAAAAATTTCTCAAAGCCCGGACGGGGCGGAACAAGTCTGTAAAAAAGCTTAATAACTTAGCAAGACGTCGCAAGCCTTGGCTAGCATCGGTACCCTACGGTCGCTACATGCTACCGCCCGATAGCTGAAAAAAACCACATACCTGAGATAGGGAATTTTTATTAAATAAAAAAATGGAATACGGGTACCCGGCCCCCAATGCCGTGGCCGAATCCTTTGCCAAGGCATTAAAAGCCCGCCTTTTATACGAGGACATAGCCATACCTAAACAAGTCCAACCTGAGCGCGTAGTGCATGAGAAACATCTTGCTAAGTACGGAGTTACCCCCGTCGGTCAAAAAATCTCATCGTACCCTGTCGCCGAAGTGCGGAATGCGGTATTTCGACAATACCGCAGTGCCTACGCTCGGAATGCAAGGAAAATTTTGGTAAAAAAGTCAGAAATAGACGTTCCGCAAAGTGCGGAGTCCAACAAAACCACCGCTCAAGTACGGGCGTGGGCAGAAGCTAGAAGCGAGCAGACCTTACAACCCACAACCGGCCGCACTGTCGTCCAGGTTAAAAAAAACCGCCGTTACTTCTCTGTGAAACTGCCACAAACTTCCATAGGATACCAAGAAGGGTCTCCCCAAAGCAGCCTAATCCCGCAGAAGGCTAAGTACCTGAGTACCCCCACGACACCAACCCTAACCCCCACCCTACTTAACAATCTGCTACGCTCGCAGCAGTTTGGGGGGACAAGACCGGCCAGGCTCCGACCTTTGGGCAAGTCCGCCTCAGGCGAGGGCGCAGAACGAAAATCCATAACAAAACCCCCCAAAACAAGCTTTAAAGACTTTCGGGACTTAGAAAAAGATGCAGAGAAGGACTACCATACGCAAGCGCTGCGAAGCCGCACTTTGCGGCAGGTCTGACCAGACAGGGTCAGGACTAAACTATTTTTGTTTAAACAGTCCATGCCTTACACAGTCAATAGATACCTAAGGTCAGGCAAGTATGCTGCCGGCCTGTCTGACGAATTTTTACAAGCCCGTCTCCGCCAATACTATTTCCAAAACCGAACTAATGGCTTTTTTGATCTCAGCTACCCAGAAACTTGGCGTGAGGATATTGACGCCTTTTCGCTAACAAATAAGCATGTCTGACGTCACCCAGTAATGCGCTTAAAAAAACTTTCAGTGCACAAAGACATTCTGGGCAAAGAGCCTCCTCAGCAATACGCGGCAAGAAGATTCTCAAATAAAGCCTCTGAGACTGTAGGACACAGCGTCACTTCTGCAGCACCCTTTTACCTAACAAGCAGGGACGGAAAGTCGATGGAGTACGCCACGAAAGAGGTGTTTAGAAAAAGCAAGGGGGCGGTGGACTTAAAGTCCATCGCGCATGCCGCAGCGCCCGACGAGTACAATACTTTTGGCTATCACAATATTCTAAATATGGGTTTAGGCGATACCGTCTCTGCCTATACGGACGCACCAAGTACCGATTGGGTACAGTCCGACAACACCTACAGAGAGGAAGTACGATCGGCGCGTGGGCGACTACTGTCGGCTTATAATTTCAAACTACCTGCCCGCTACGTAGACACGGCCGCGCTTCAGCTAGGTAGACCTGAGTTAAGTAAAGTAAAGGCAAAGTTACAGCTGTTTGAAACAGGAGGACTGCTCCGCCAAACCTTCCTTTCGAGATCAAACATTGACTTAGAGGCGTCAACTAAGAGTACGGGGGGGGGCCTAAGGGTACAGCAGTTAAAAAGTCTGACGAAATTGCGCCGTCAGAGTATTGGGGAAGTTTATGCCGCGTGGACAGGGCGGGAAAACTTCGGAACTGTGCTGAAGAAGCCTGGCCAAGCTGTTGGTAGTTTGGAGAAATTCTACACAGAAGGGCGCAAGTCAATGTTAGAAAATTCCGACGATTTACTGCCCAAAAGACGCGCACTTATAAACTTTATCGCTTTAGACAGCCAACTAGACTCTACGGAGGAGCTAAATTCACAGTTTTTGGCTGAAGTTAGGGGCAGCCGCATCGCCGAGGAGCTTTTTCCAACAAGAGTTATGCGGCACGTAGAGGAGGGGGTGGGCGTACTAAGAGGGCGGATAGCCCAACTGGACCAAACAGTAACGACCCTTCGTTTACAGTTAGACAGCCAATCGCCCGTACCTCCTAAACTAGCATACCGCAAACTTAACCAAGCAAGTTCCGAAAGGTTCATCAATCGTGCAGACTGATTTAAATTTAAGAGTAAAGCCCCGAAACTTAATCCTCTAGTAGGGCAGGCCCTTAAGGAAGTTGCGCCTACTACCCTATTAGCGTATAAGGTTAGAAACAATAAACCCTCCCTAACTAGAGAGTCCCTACGCTGGCGCCTGCCCGGACTAAAAAAGGGGTGGTCCCTCCAACTCACAGATAAGGTAGACTTTAGAGTTTTAGGCGGCGGGGAGTTTATAGACACATTAAGCAACTGAACTACCCAACAAAAAGCCTGGCCAACCTACCTAACAACCTTCCCCGGGGTTCCAAATGCTCACAATACATTATTTGTCCCCAAGTACCGTACAGATTGAGGCATTGCCACCAACACAAAACAGCCGCCCACAGCTTATGCCGAAGTAGGCAATGAAAGAACACGACAGGGCACGGAATGGCAGACCCTGCTGGGACCGAGTACTGTAATTCAAACACCCCCCCCCAACGGGCAGTTGGAACCCCACGCCCCCATAAGTCAAGTAGGGCCGAACGCTACAGGTTTAAAAAGCTGGCGCAAGTTCTCATTGGAAATTATCTTTTTTGATGACTATCCGGATCTGTCCTTTAGAGTGTACAACCAACGCTTTAGGTATTTTGTTGGACGGGGGTTTTTAAAAGCCCGTCGCAGGTTAGACTACGCCCCTACGGCTAAATTAAAACAACGCGGCCGATGAAGAGAGCTTGCTAGTTGAGATAGCGGGATAAAATTTCCGAAACCCCCGGTTACACTAACCGCGAGGCGTCTAGCAAATGCCGACCTAATACACAGAATGAACACACAAAGTATTTCAGCGGCAGAACTTAAAACTTTCACAGAAACGGGCCCCTGACTTGAGTTTGGTGCGGACCAAGCTACCGCAAAGTGGCCGGACAAACCACACCTGCAAGACCCTACCGCCCGTAACTTGTTAGAGGACCGCCCTGCGAACATTGACATAGGGGCCGGTGTAAATTTCACGCGGCCTACCTACCAAAAGAGTATAAGCCGCCCGTCTGCCCCTCACGAAGCCCCGCCCTTTGCCACAAATAAAAATTCAACAATAGGGGATTTTATGGAAGGTCAGACCTTTTTTGACAATGTGCAGACGCAGAATAGCAAGTACGCAGCGGTCGCCGCTCCCCAGCGGGGAGCTGCCAACCTTTACTCAAACCTCCAAGGGTATGCAGGAGGCAAAAACCACAAGCACAGCAATCCCCGTACCGGCTCATTTCAAGATATCGAGTCTGCCTACCGCAACCTAGTTATTGAAAATAGGCACATTAGTACAAATCGTCGATACGTAATGCCTCACAGAACAGGACCTTACACCCCTGGAGTGGGCCAACTTCAGGCTCTTCAGATCCCCACCCCACCCCACCCCCTCAGCCAACACTTAACCCACCGCCCCACCAAACCCCCAACTGCCCACCCCCAACTAACTTTCGGCACTTACCCTACCGAAATGCCGCTTGCTGCCCCTCTGACCCCAACCGCCCCCTCCCACGGCAGCCTTGTTTCACAGAACGTCCCCAACAGACCAACCTTTAGGTACCTACGTACCCAACAGTTGGGGGGGGCGTTAGTCCGGCCCGTGTCAACATCCGCGCTTCATGCCGTTTCTAGAACTAAGGTATTAGTAGAGATAAGCCAATGAGTCCGCAACGTTAGCAAACTGCGACAGTTAGGCACAATACCGGCCGGCCCTCAATTAGGAAGCAGGTGGCTTCAGAACCCTGCGGAGAATAGCGTACTGGACGTAACCCACCTTACAGACGGGCTACTTTGGGCTACCGGTGCAGAAGGGGAGTACGTTTTCTTCCCGGAATGGGAAGAGGGGCAAGTAACGCCGTTACCTGAAGAGTTGGACGACGGTGCGGTACTGTCGATAAACCTACTACAAACTTTACACAACTTACTACGTGTAGGGCCGAGCTACGACACATGCAGGCAACTTAAAGATTACGAACCAGCACTAGCCCTAACAACCCTTCTCGCCCAGTGCACGATACGGCCATATGTCTCACCACCCGGTGTGAAAAGTCATTACGCGACCAACAGCGCCGAACTGTCGCAAAATTCATTAATTTCAGCGTTTACAAACTTATGGGCAACAGCGGCTCGCTGAGAAGTCTTAACGCTACACACAGCAGCTACCGAGTTATTAAGAATTTTTCCAACGCCTCAGCGGGAAAACAATTTACAAACCGAACAGCCTTCTTCCTCCACCTATGTGCCTCCAGAGGCCCAAAGTGATGTAGTAACTTTTAAGCCCCAGTCAGTATGGGCACTTGCAGATACCAGTTACTGGCTAACAGCAACTGCCTACGCATCGTTTGAGACAGCAATGCGCACTGTCCGAACCTCCCCTACTCCGATTATGGCACAAGCAGGATCACAACCAGATACTGAACAGACTCCTAACCGGGTCTCCGGTTCCGAACCCTGAGTAGGTATCGCCTACGGAACGGGAGGACTTCGGTACGCATCTATTACGGCTAACCTTCTATGAGAATACTGCCAAGGCTGCCCAGAACTCTTAGGCATGGTGGCGGCCTGATGCATAGAGGGGCTTCCCAGCTACTGGCAGAGCCTTTACTTATGGCCCCCGTACGTTAAAGGGCTGATAGCAGTAGCACTGTGACCCTTCGCCAACATTCCGGCAATTAGCGATGTAGTGTATTCAATAACGGCTATTTTAAGCACTGCTGCTGCAGTATTAGACGTCACCGTCTCTTTAACCATTACCTTACCTTTGGAGCTCGACGTCTGGTACCATTTACCCAATACGGTAAGGTATCTGACAAACCGAGCATACGGGCTCTTATGCAGATTATCAGACTACTGGACCCATGAGCAAGTAGGCATCGAGGGTGGCGACTTCTCTTACATCCCCGGGGCAAGGGAGCGATGAAGTAAGCCATTCGAGCCGTGGCTTAAGTGGTTAGGCGACTTTGAGAATTGGGAGTACCTGTACCTATTTAGACAGACGAGATTAGTTTTTTTTGACCAAGTAGACCTGTGAACTACACGAGGCACTGCTGTCCTAGACTTTATTAAAGACATCGGCCGCCTAGAGTTTACTGCACTAGAAACGTTATGGCTAAGTCGCATATTTATAAGCACCTTTTCTGCACTACTAAACCTTCCAGAGGACACACACCTTATAGGCGAAACTTACGCATACGTTTATCCCGGCGAAGACGTGGGCGTGTATAGACGTAAGGTTCGTAAAATCGTCACACACTACTTGCTTTACCCATACTATTCGGAGATCCGCGCAATACGTACACAACTTCTCACTTTAAATAAGTTCCTTGTAGGGCCGATGATGGCACCCCACTACCAGACGTACGACCACGTCATTGAGCCAGTGATTGACCGCGCTATAATGATATACCAAAGTATCGGACCATTCAGGTTACCTACCTGGGACGACTACGAATATATTAAGGCAGAGGCAATCAGATTGTACCACGCAACCGTACATTTTATAATTTCTGAACTTCCGGTAATTTTTTGAGCATGTTACGAAGTTATAATTAATTGAACTATACATACTTGATGGACCCTTCGACGTTGGTGACGTTGGGTATCTATGGGCTTAGTTTACTGAACGGCTGAGCTTCCCCTAAACTTAATTGCTGACCTGGTGCAGGCGTGCTATGCCTACATGAGGAACTTAGAGGGCGCTACCCTTTCAGGGTACAATGGCGTACTAATCTGACTAATTCGGCCTGCGCTCCGAGTAGGCAATAACACGCTACGAGCATTGTCCGAACTTGGACAAAGTACCGGCCATACGTTATTGGCCAGGAACACAATAGGCGCAATGGGACATTACCTTAAGGCGCTCAAAAAGTACGGCTCGGCTGTAGTTCAAATGTGCGATACGGTCGCTGCCCACACTGTAGCACCCCTAACTTACTCCGCAGCAAATCTAATACTGGCGCAAACCTACCGGTCAGCGGAGCTGGTAGGCGTGGACGTCCGCTTCGCAGCAAAGCTATACTCATACGCCACAAGTAACCTATCCCTTATTGTTAAAACAATACCAAAGCCACGACTGCTTGAACAAAGTTCCGCGCCACAACACGATACCGAAACAGTATTCAGATGGGTAACCGCTATGCTTTTGGCATGTCCGACATACTGGCTCTCCGCACGAGCAGTCGACTACATTAACATAGCCCTCTACTACGTTACAACTTTCGGAGCAGGCGTGGTCCAACATCACGGCACCTTGATGACAGTATGGAAATACCAGCCACTTTCTTGAAACTTTACGCCACTCATAATATGGGACCGGGTTGTAGTAGTAGCAATCGGGTTAGTATCCGGCCTATACGCCCCAACCCTAGCATACGTATTTTGACCACTTCTTGCACCGAACTTACCAACGGGGGACACGATTTGAATCTTACGACTACTCCAAGCCGCCCTCAAGAATATAGCCGGCTGGTCAAGCAGACTGCCCTCAGTACAGCATTACGAAATGTTAAACCTCTACAAGTACAGCAGGCTACAAAGTACGATAAGCCCCGTGGCTGAATGGTACGCATACCTAGAACTATGGCATAATAATGTAACCGCAATCCCAGATCTCACCGAGCAGGCAACCGCACTGGTTGCAGTACTAGAGAAGAGGTATCGGGCAGTACAGCACCTAGACTATACCTTAGCGGCGATCGGGCCCCTACTACCAGATAGGCCGGCCCTACCTGCCCGAACCCCCCAAGGGTTGTTAGGCCCCCTGGTAGCCGACGTACCAATAAGAACCCCTAAGGAGGGCAGTACCGAACCAAAAGCAGACCGAACTGCTTGGTTTGAGATATTTCAGAAAACAATAAATCCAGCTTACCCCACCCCACCTCAGCTGTGGACAAGCCTAACTAAAGACCAAAATGGGCAGAAGAAACCAACAACACCGCCTGCTGTCAAGGTTGTAAATGGTCATACATTTTTCACGAGAACTCAAGTAGGCCCGCTAGCGTCAGAGGCCGTAGGGGCAAGGCTAAATAGGCGGGTAGTGGATCAAAGGCAGTCGAAAACTGCACCTATGTACATTAACCAGGCAACAGTAGGAGTATTAGATTGACGAAGCCGATGGTTGCGGCCTTTAAACGTAGGGGTGTATGAGGTTACAAAACGCAAAGGCCCCAAAAAAAAGCGCCCCGGGGCCGTAACTAAAGACCGCAGCCTACTCCGAAACCGAATCGCGGATACCGAGGGTCGTACAGGTCCGCTTTTTAAACCGAGGGTGTCTAAAATAAACGCAAAAATGGCAAACTGACCAAACGTACGCCCAGACCAAAGCCGGGCAAGGCATAGACACCCGATTAGGTACAATTATGCCCAATGGGTCGACCTGCGCGGCTGGCTGGACCAAGCAAGGGCACATAACTCTGAAAATTTCAGCAGCACGATAAGCCTGCAGTTAGGAACCCCTCCACCCACAACGGATAGTGCCCCTTGCAGACAACCCTTACGAAAATTAACCTCGCAAACTTACCTAGAGCTCTGAGCTCCTAAAACACAGATTGGACATCATTGGAATATCAGCACCCACCTAACTATACCTACCCGCCCCAATAGCCGAAAGTTCAGTAGGAATTCCACAAGCAGAACCGCCGTCCCATACCTTATCGACACCACTCGCGTACATAAAACTAAAAGCGGATGGGGGACTGTCACCTTAGAGAGAAGCCCCCTTAACGTTAACCGATCTGAGCATACGGATGGGTTACCGAACGTAAAGAGCCGGGCGGTTTTAAAATCTCAGGCCCCAGTTACGACAGGGGCCTACACTCCGGCCTTCCTAGGCCTAGCCTCACTGCCCATAGCAGAGTTATTCGGTATAAACATACCGGAAATTGACCTCAGAAGACTCAAAGGGTTCAAACTAAGAAGGGCAGCAGCTGTAACTAATTGGCAGCTGCTGCTTGACGACCGGGTGCGCAATTCCGGAAAAAAGAGCCAGAATGCCTCCCTTATAAAACTATACAATTTTTGGAAAAAGAGGCCGCCAAGCGGCCGCCAAGAAGACATGGCCTTACCGGAGTGGCAGGTTCTTAACAACGTTTATAACCTCTACGTGTACAAAACAGTTTCTGCCGGAACTATAAACCCGGCGCAAATTTTAAGCTTTAAAGAATTTAGTAGAGGCTCGGTAGGTAAGCCTGAACCTACTGGTAAACGCCATACGGGCGAAGTACTGCATGTCCCTGACAGCACTAAAAGGCCCATACCGAACCTAGAAGGAAATCTAGATCTTTTAACAGAAGCGGTTAGCGTTAGCGAACTCAAAACCCTGCTAGCAGTATTCGATGCAGATGCGGCGAGGAGGCGCCTGCACCCACAAAGACTACTAAAGGTGCCCAACCACCTCGAGGTCTTAGAATGGCGTCAGAAGGTAGTGGGCCTTTTAGGAGATATTGCCGCACTGAGAACCGACTCTATGCCCAATTTAGAAAACGGCCCGACCCGGACTAGGTACCCCGCCAAAATACGAGAAGGGTTAGCACGGGTGGCTAAAACAGAACCAGACTTTAGGTTTAAGCGTATTTCCGTACCGCATCTGACCTCCAGAAGGCCAGCCTCTCGGACAACTAAACCGAGGTCGAAGGGTCAGATCTTATTTGAGACAATGGGACGAGCGGAAAATCTAGTTTTTCTGACATCGTTGAGTAGGGGAACAGGTGGTCGATTTTCTGGAGGCAGCCTATTGAGCAAAGTAACTGATTTAAAAGCTGCACGGATAGGCATTTTACCAGACCTATCCAAAGACCCTACGGGCCCTACGGCGCCTATAGTTAAGACCGCCCCAACCACAGCAGGGTCTGGTACACTACTAGGAGGCTGGGCTGAAGTCGTTGCTGGGTGGAGTACGTATTTTATGCTGGGCACCCCTTCCGTACGCCTACTTACAGCCAGGTCACAGCTTCAAGACCGCTGTCCGCCCCGAGATTTAAAGCTATTACTTGAGGGCTTAAACCTCAACGTACGAGATGCCCCTACCCTGCCCGTAACATTACCCCCAAATAACCATAGTAGGAGTATGGTCGTGAAAGAACCGCGCGAGAGCGGACAATTAAAAACTCCAGAACCCCCCACAAAGACTATTGGTAGCCCCCCCACGGCCCCAACCGTAGAGGAAGCCTTTTTAAAAACCCACGGGTCTGTGGGAGAAATTTTTGACCAGCTGGGCCTACTAAAGCACAGTAGTCGAACTGGCTACACAGAGCGCGAAGCTGCTACTGCGCCCGCAGAGTACCGAAGTTTTAGTGACAGTTTTAAGCCCACCACATTCGCTACCTTAGAAACATCTGAAGTACTGAGACATGAGCGCAACCAAGCGCTAAGAGTATTAAATAACAGGTCAGGCAGCCATCATAAAATTACAGTACCTCAGCAAAGTCCACCCGAGGAGGTGCTGCAACGTATTGAACAGGCATTAATAGTGCACCTAGGTAACAACTACTTAAGGGAAGTAATGTATTCACACTACGGAACTTGGCTACCAAAGTACGGAGTGTACGCCGCATGATCCCGTTCGTGGCTTAATCCCGATGCCCTAACTGTGTGAAACAGTAAACAGACAGAAACTTTAGCACATTTAGTTAGGGAAGCAGACTGGGTCAGGTATTTTAAGTATCGGAACCAGATTAAGAATTCTGGCGAGCAGAATTTTCTAAAACAGTATCTTTTTGCGCGCAGCGCTTACGTGCCCAACGACCCCCTAAAAAAACAGATAGATTTAGACTACTGACAACATAAAAAACTTAGATATAGGGCATTTGACTCCTATGTTCGGATTACCCCATTTGACACACAGGAGCAGCAACTTAGCGAGTACCTCTACTCGAAGCTGTGAGGTTGGGTCGTTCGGGACGAGTGGGCATTGCAGCAACAGTATTTTCGAGACTGATACGCCGAGCAGTTAAATCAAGAGGCGGCCGACATGGCCGCCTTCGGCACCGTACAAAAAAAAACCAAAAATAAACGAGCTCTAAATCCTGAAATAATGTTCATTGAGAAAGTGCATAGCTGTATTTTTAATAGCCCGGACGTGTCCCTACTACGCAACCCAGCAAACTGGGAGGAAAAAAAAACAGTGTCCGCCTTTCTACAGCAAAACATCTTGAGATGTAGGTCGGTCTCTGCCCCTTATGCACACCGTACGTTGAATCCCTTGTCCGAAAAGGGTCCTGCCCCTTGGCGGGGCTATTCTCAGTCACAAATTACCCACGCCATTGGCGAACACGAGATGTACATAAACACATACCGGTGGGTCGACTGAGAAAGTCGTATGGCAGCCTTACTGCAAGATATCAAATATGAAAAGTTAATCGACGAATCGGCTCTCGTTAGCACAAGGAGCCCTTATTGGGATTACTTTTTCAAAAAGAAGACGAACATATAAAAAAATAGGATTGCTCAAATAGCTCAGTTGGTAGAGCAGAAGACTGAAAATCTTTTGGTCAGTGGTTCAAGTCCACTTTTGGGCAAAGACCCAGAGCAACCCGCTCTGGGGCTTTGTAAGGACTGGTTTATCGTATTTAAAAATGTTTTTATCCTCTTTAGTTTTTTTTCCACTAGCTGTAGCTATATATTTATGAATATTTTCAGAAACTAATCGTGCGTATTCAACAATCTTTCTTATAGCCTGCTACTTTGCAACTATGGCAATTTCTGGATATGCGATTTGGTTTACCTGTGTAGAAAACTACTCAGGAAGCTACGTTTATGTGTATAGGTTTTTTAACTGAACACATCAAGGAGGTGCGGACCTTGGCCTAACCTTATGGTTTGACCACGTATCTCTGATTATGTGTTTTACGGTATTACTCGTCGCAGGTATGGTTAATATTTTTTCTATTTACTATATGGGCAACGACCCTTTTGTGATCCGATTTTTTACGTATTTGGCCCTTTTTACCTTTTGTATGCTGTTGTTAGTTACCGCTGCGGATATGATGCAATTTTTTATCGGGTGAGAGTTGGTAGGTTTGTGCTCTTATCTTTTGATAAATTTTTGGTATACTCGCAAGCAAGCTAACAAGGCAGCTCTAAAAGCAATCCTCATTAACCGAATCGGGGATTTTGCCCTTCTTTACGCATTGACGCTCTTATATGCCAACTTGGGAACTTTGGCTGTGTATGACCTTTCTTGACTGTTCATAACAGACACCGTACCTCCTCAGTTATCTTATAAGATCGCCCTACTTTTCTTTATAGCGGTAATGTCAAAATCGGCCCAGTTTGGCCTACATATGTGACTGCCGGATGCGATGGAAGGACCGACCCCCGTTTCGGCCCTAATTCATGCAGCTACCATGGTAACTGCAGGAATTTTTTTAATGTTAAAAATGTCTATAGTTTTTTTAGTAAACCCCGAGATTTCAAATTTAGCAGTCTTCGTCGGAAGTATGACTGCTATATTTGGAGCAACTACGGGTGCTGCACAGTCAGATATTAAAAAAATTATAGCTTTTTCAACATGTAGCCAACTTGGCTATATGGTGGTTGCTTGTGGATTAACAGAGTTTTCAGTAGCGTTTTTTCACCTAATTACCCATGCTTTTTTTAAATCATCGCTCTTTATTTGTGCGGGAGTGGTGATTCATACATTGGGCGGTGAACAAGACATTCGAAAAATGGGCGGCTTACGTAATGTACTTCCTTATACCTTCACGGCGATGCTTATAGCATCCTGAGCACTGTCTGGTATCCCCTTTCTTGCAGGATACTACTCGAAAGACTTGATAATTTCCTTAGCCTTTTTGCAAGGAACGTGCTTAGGGTACTTTAGCGGAGTTACTTTACTAATTGCAGCAATGTTTACCTCTGCGTATAGCGCCAAACTTATTTATTATATCTTTTTAGCGACCCCAAGGCATTGTAGAGAAACACACAACAGTGTGTTAAATGAGCGTAAAGCAGACATAAATTTTTGCTTTGTGCTTTTCCCTCTAGCCGTATTAAGCTTTTTTAGTCTTTTTGGTGGGTTACTGTTTAAAGATTTGATAGTGGGTTTCGGGACCGACGCTACTTTGAATATTTTTTCGGAGTACAGCACGTCCCCGATGCTGATAGCGCGAGCAGAGTTTTTACCAGTAAGTATTAAGTTAGCGATGTTTTTAGTTAGTATCGTTGGCTACTTATACTATTTTTTAGGAGTTAGCGAGGCGGGCTGGGTTAAGGCATTTTTTGAAAAAAACAAATTTGCTGCCCAGACGCACGAGTTCTTCTATAACCGCTGGTATTTTGACTTGCTAGTTAGTAATCTAATCTCAGGAGCGTATCTTGTGCTACTGCACCGAGCGTTTGAGATGTGGGTTCAAAAAGTACTATTAGATCGGCACACACTGACATTTACCGTAGACAATATTAACTTATTTTCAAAATTTAATTTAGAGTCAAGCAGCATGTCGCCAAGAAAGTACCTAAGGTTGTCATTTCAGGCGGTCGTACTTTTACTGTTTGTAGTCCTAATAATTTCCCCGATCATTACTTTGGGAAAGTAAGTTTGAAAAATAAGTTAAAACCCTACATAGTAAACTAAGCTGTGCCCAACATAGGTTTAAATTTAGAATTTTCCCTTCAGTGTTCGCTATTTTAAGATCGCCACTATTTATACAATGAAGATCTGAAATTCGAAATCACTTATTGTTGGCTTTTAAAACCAAATCGCGTAAAAGAAGTAACAGGTCCTTTAAGAAATCAACAGAACGAAAGGACCCCTGGGGTACAAGCATCGAGGAGTATGTCATTACATGCTATTCGGTACTGGAAGAGACGCGCAGGGCAGGTAAAAGAAAAGTACTTTTTACCTTAGACAGGAGGCTGGCAGGTTTGGGATACGGAGTACGGGAGCTTGAGAAAAGTTGGGAACTGTTGGGAACTGACCCACGAGTACTGGCCTTGGAGGCCAGAATTCGTAAGGGGGTTAGGGAGTTTAGGGGGGGCATGAAGAGAAAATCGGCAGTGGGCGAACTGACGTATCGGCGTTGGAAACTTTTAGCAGGACAGTGGTATGACGATTTGCCCAGCAAAGCACCATTCTTAGGACTGGGCCCAGTTACAAAACGTAACGCGAACAGGGCTGTATCTTACAAAACTACAGGCACCGTAGCAAACGACGGCCAACCGGGAAAAATTTCCCGATATGTGACACTTACTGTGGTTGAAGGGTGCCAAACCTTCGGCTGTCAGGTAACCGGAAGTAAGGATTTTGGACACCCGTACCACTTAGTTAATCCGAGCATTTTACCGTTTGCGTTTAGCTTAACACTTTTTTGTACTATTCAGTCAGTCTTAGGCCTGTTCGCTCACGAAGAATTTTTTAATATGATTTCGGCGGTATGCCACAGCTATTTCATAGCGCTAACGGTTGCGGTAATATTAACCTGAATTTTTGAAGTGTACTCCGAAGAGCAGCGGGGCGCACATACCTTAGAAGTGCAGCAGGGTTTTCGTTACGCCATCTTACTGTTTATCTCGTCGGAACTAATGCTCTTTGTGTCCTTTTTTTGGGCGTTTTTTCACTTTAGCTTAAGTCCCAGCTCATATACAGGATTATTTTTTATTCCGGAAGGGCTGATGCCCTTTTTTTGGTGAAGGGTCCCTATGCTGAATACGTTATTATTGTTAGCCTCGGGACTGGCACTAACAGTAACGCACTTAAGTTTAGTAGAGCAGGATAAGTTATTCAAAGCGCAGCTTTGGGTAAGAAGCATAGGCTTATATATGTCAAACAGTAACCCTGTTGAAAGGGTTGCTTTCGGTACAGGTCGGTGGACTCAAGAGGTTAAGCATGTACTAAACCAAACAATGAACATCGATAGGTTAGTTATGCTAGGCACAACAGGGCTACTTAGCGGATGCCGGTTTGCCTATGACAACTTAGCGGTTACCGTCGGGGCATTCGTTTACGAATTTAAAGAGATTGAATCTGAAAACTTGAACTATGCCAGTATTTGGATGCTTGACACCGTAATGAAAGGTCTGGTTTTTATGTTATTTCAAGCTTTTGAATACGTTTCGTCTATGTTCACCATCGCGGACAGTGTGTACGGAGCAATTTTTTTTTTACTAACTGGTCTGCACGGGATCCACGTTATTGTAGGAATAATATTTTTGTTCGCCTATCTGGCAGTGACGCTGGCCCAAAACTTTATTCGTGATATTTACTGGGATAAAGTTCGGCTGACAACCCTGCTGTCTTTAGGCGTAGCGCCGCTTACGGCCTTTAAGTTCAATTTTTGGACCCACAGGGTAGGCTTTGACGGCGCTGCCTGGTACTGGCACTTTGTCGACGTTGTTTGATTTTTAGTTTTTGTATTAATATACTGGTGAGCCTTCACTTCTGTATAGGTCAACCAAAGCTTAAACACATATGCCACAACTGGACTTAGCAACCTTCACTTCGCTATATTTTTTCATACTATTCTTATTCTGATTGCAGTTTACAGTTTCGTATACAGCGGTAAGCTACTCATTTCAGTACCTGTTTTCGGCGTATTATTTCGGGTTTCGCACCGTAACTACTACCCTTTTAAAATTAAAGGCAGTAGTTACATTTAAGTCGACCAGCCCGGCAGGGGCGCTGCAAGAAAAAAAAGGCGACATCTTCTTAAAAGAATTGTCGTCATTTTATAAAAAATAATGCACACTTCTTGAATTATCCGTCTTTGCAGAGCATACACAAGTCGTCGTTTAAAAGTCAATATAAATTACACTAAGAAAGGTACGTCTTGGCCAACTTTCCAAAACATAAGTTTTTGAGAAAAGGGCCTAATCGGAAAAGCCACCACCTGCCAACAAGCACCAACGGTGTATTTTAGTTTTTGGGCGGCGAGCCTTAACGAATCTTATGGACAGACCGGCACACTTTTTTGAAATACGGAGAGTTATGGTTATACCGACTTTCTACCGTTAGTATTTATTTTTGGCTGATTTTGGCTGTTTAAGCTACTGTCAAGAAAACGCCTATCGCTTTTAGCAATAATCGTACTAGCAGAGTCTGCACTTTTTATGACTGTAGTCATGACAATATTATTACTGCCTAACACGGATAGCTCTTTTGAACTGACCAATATTCTATATCTACTCAATGTGTTGGCAGTTGAGGTTGTAGTTGCAGTAACTTTAGTGCTTCGAATTGTAAGTTTGCGGCTTAACTTGGACTACTCAGAACTTACAGTTCTGAGTGCCTCAGTTATTGAACTTTTTCAAGACTGAGCAGAGTTGCTGATAGGCCTAATTCTGGAAATATGGGATGTACAGGCACTTAAGCTAGCAGCTAAGTTCCGCAAACAATTAACTTTGTACGCACCCAGCGGACTATTTTGGGAGAAAACATCCCTGAACACTCAAGATGCTATAGGCTGAGAAACGCATGCTAAACTATTTTTACGAAGCCTTACGCGCCTTTGTGGGCACATCGACGCTAGCGCATCCAAGCACCTGTACCCCCTTACTGACCTACTGTTCTTAAGCGGCAGCCGCGAGGCGGCTGCGGCCCGGACGGGTGCGTACGAGCAGTGCCTGGCTTCGGACTTAGAGTACGCGATCTACGCTAACTACAAACACCCCCCCCTCAGACACTTACCGGTCAGCAACGGCCCCCCACGAGAACCGGGGAGGTTTTGGCCCAACCCTTCCCTAAGTAAGCACCGACTACTTGCCTTAACTTCAGAATACGGCACCAAGTTGCGCCCCGATAGCCTTCGGGGGCGTCACACAAGAATAGCGCGTGTTCGGCAGTTGTTTAGGCTAGATACTGTTGGGGCTGAGTTCAAGAATCCGCACGAAACATTTCGACTTTTAGAGCTATTTGAGCGTAGGTGGGCGAGCAGGTCCGCACACGGAAATGCGTCAGGAGGGGGCTCCCTACATACCCCAGAAACTGCCGAACTGGGCCATTTGTGAGATTCCGGGGTCCCTTATCTTACCGGAGTTTTCCACAATAATTACCACGTTTGGAAAAATTCTCACATAGCCGGAGAGGGTTCGTTTGGAAAAAATCTAACCGGACTGGGAGCCCGAGGCATCTTGCGCCCAGAGGAATTGTTGGGGGCCGAGCTTGCATGACTAAGCCCTGAGAAGCAAACGGTGGCCGACACGTCAGAGGGTTTAAACCGAAACCGACAAATACCAAAGCCCTGAAAGTCCGGTAGTCTAGGCGCTATAGGGCGGTCCGATATTAAATTGCGAAGAACAAAGAAACTAAATAACTGGTTAACGTTCCAGAACCCGACTCAGCGGCCGGTCGGCGATTTTAAAAGCAAAAAGTACCGAGTTGCTAGAACATTCTCAAAACACCTGATAAGATTAGAGAGAAAAAAACAAGACAACCGCCTATCCGGGGCCGAGCTTCGGAAATTTCAATATCAGTTTTTTCGACACAGGAAAGGTCGCCTATTTCGAGATAAGCCGTGAAATCATCCCGAAGTTTACCGAGACAGTTTCAGTTACAAAACACGACGAGGGCGGACTAACTACAGAGACGCCGTACAAGCTTTGCACCGCACGGCAGACTTTGCACAAGTAAGAGCTTCGCGCCCGGCCAGGACTGCGATGGCAGATCTTCTACACTCACCTACGCCCTCCCGAGACAGGGGTAAGCCAATCGCAAACCGCTACTGGTCTCAGACCTTTCGCACTAACTACCCTAGAAAAAAATTGTCAAGTCGAACCACTACTCCAGACGAGGCTGCGCACATAGAAAGGTTCAAAGTACAAAGACGGCTAGAACGCCGTCCGGCAGGTAGGCCACAACGGCTCAGTAAGTACCGAATACGTAGGAGTAGGTTGACCTTAAACCCCCTTAATGAGTTCTTTGACGACAGGTTTAGGCGGCGCCGGTTTTACCGAGGACGGGCTCAGTGAAGGAAGAAAAAAACTATAAAATACCATAAACCATTCACATTCGAGCGCTACTTTTATTATATGCCAAAAGTAACGGCAGAAGCCAGACTTCGCAAAGTGAATTTACAGTCAAGCGACAATGATAAGATACTGCACTTTACCACTAACGAGGTATACTGACCGGGCCGGACCCGTGAAATGTACGGGGAGCGGACACCCTATGCCCGAAGTAAGGCCAACCAGAGTCGCTATAATCGGGCAGAGGAGTACGTCACTATCCTTTTTGGAAAAGCGGAAGTCGAGCCCTGGTTCGAAACGCGCCGAAAACATTTTAAACGGCGGCGAAGGCGGAGACGAAAAAAAATAAAAAAATACCTAGGCTACATATGGACACGACATAGGTACTCTTACTTTGCAAAACGGTCTCCCAACCCCACAACCGACGCAACGGTCTTAAGGCTGCGCAGATACGCACTAAGAAGAAATAACGCCCACCTACTTACTGCCAGAAAAACAAGACTCCGAGTGGCGCACAGCAAGGAGGCTCTTCGCAGATTAACTTATGAAGTCTCCCAAACCCCCTACTCTACGTCCATGTACGGTGGCTGGCTCCGGGCAATAAGCCACTTCCGATGGCCAATAGAAATTCCAACCATTACCCAAATAGCTTCGTTGAATTCGTTGCTGGGGTACTTTACTCTGTCAGGCCGCGGGCTGGCTAGGCAGAAAAGACAAACAGCAGGCCCCCCCCTCTTAGCTCGGATAGTAGCGGGCGGCCCGTCAGCTATTCTGCCAGGAGTCTTGGAGTTGTTCCGAGGTATTGCACACACCTCCTTTATAGCCGTAAGCGCCCCTATTGTCGGCAGGTGGCAGGGCTTATCTGTAGAGGGTGTTCAAATTCTTAGAAGCACAGCAAGGCACCTAACCTCTGCGGTCCTAAGGCTCTACTCTTACCTAGACCTCAGCCTCCCAGCTCTAGTTATTTCTAAAGGGCTAGATGCTACGAAATCGACAATTGTAAAAACCACTACCCTTACCCTTAACGCGGATTACCATTTCGCGTACTGAATAAGCCAACCTGCCCATACGTACATCACCGGGTTAGTGTGGATTATGGGCAGTAGGGAGGTAAGTCAACCCACGCCCATAAAATCTGAGGCTACCTCCAAGCCAATATCCGAAATGCTCCTCTACACCACAGTCGAGCAGTTCCGACTGTGCCTGCTTCCCGTAGTTGAAATGTGAGACGCTAGTAGCAGGTTAGTAAGGTGGGCCTACAGAACCCGCCCAACTATTGGTTGAGAGCTACTAAAGTCCCAACCTGCCCCCAAGAAATCGGTCTATAGCTTTCCTAGTAGAAAAGTAGCTAAACTAATAACGCACATCAGTGCAAGCACTTCCCGTAATGGGTTAAGAGTCAACAAAAAAACTCCCACACGCGCAAAACAACCTAAAGGTTTTTGAAGCTCTCAGGAGGACAGTCGGAAAGTTCGTACTGGTTACTATAACTACATGTGGCCCCGGTTCATAGACCGAAAGTCGATGCGACGAAAACCGGGAAGGCGGTACAGGAACCGGTCGCGGCTAACAAAGGACCGAGGATATTTCCATTGACTGAGGCCTGCCTTTATAAGACCTACATTAGGCCAACGATTGCAAGAAAACTCCCTAATGTTAGGGCGGGAGCTTGAGAAAACCGCTACGGGCCGACCTATTTTTGGAATACAACATGCGCTGCTAGAGACCATTTCGCGCCAACACCGCCAGTTAGCGCTAATATTGCCGAAGGGGGCCAACCGCCGAATAAAACCTAATACGCTCCAGTCCACTTTAGGAGATGTCGAAGTGTTGTTAGAGCGGGCTGCTACCGGGCAGAATAGCCGAGTGGCGGGTCTAGAAATAAAACCCTTAACTGGGCGCGATGCTGAGAGCGAATACGCCCGTCTCAGAGCGAGCCTAACCTCCAGAACAGTCTGAAACGACTTAGACAGCATCTTTAAACAACAGCTTACGCACAAACTTACAGAACTGATCGGAATCACAGACGAAGACCAGACCTACACGTCCTGACCAAAGCCGGCTTACAAGAACCTTATTTCCGTATGAAATATGCACCAACCTACTAAAGGGGGCCAGCACTCTAGTGGGGAAATAGTGAAAGAGGCATTGTTGGCGTTTACTCAGCATTTAATACACGCACTGCCTGGAGGCGGGGGGTTCACCCCCCCTGCAAAGTACAATACTCGCGACTTCGCCCCCCCCGTAGAATGTGCCCCAAACCCAAACAAACTGCGCACCCTAGCCAAACCGATACCGCAAGGCAGCTTTAGTGACCTCATCTACCCGAAGAGGCGAAGAAAGGTGCGCAGAGCGACCAAAACGTACGGATACTTTCGCCTCTCCGATACCCCAGGAACTACCGCCTGAGACCTCAGTCCGGACAGTACTGGAAATGCCCGCTCCCTGGGCGCATTCGGGACAGCAAGGGGCTGGACTGCCTGGACTAGGGGTTTTAGCCACCTAACAGGCCCCTTAGCCCACCCCACTAAACACACGGGCCTTTACTTAACTCCCCCCCGCCCCTTAGAAAGTAGTTTGGGTAGCCTAACCAGTCAACCGGCCACACTAACCCCAATTACTCGACAGTTTTTAATCCCTAATTTTACATACGTAAGAAAGCTGGAGTCCGCCGAGAGTTGGGGGACGAAGACGGCCGGCCCCGTGCTGCACGTAGACCGAGGCGCACTCCCATGAGACGAACTTTTCGACCCGGACTCGGAAGTATACGACAGCACCTCAATACCACAAGGTATGCGAGCCTTTACCGAAGAGGAAGTGCGCCATCAGCCGCAACTTGCCGCAACACACACTTACGACGCACAGTTTGGAAAAGCGGGAAGTCTTCCAAACGCAAAGATGGAGTGAAGGGCGGCGCTACAAAGAAGGTACGACCAGACCGCCCCCATAAAAGGGCTAGGAGTAACCAACAGCCGCCCTCCCCAGCGAACCCCTGGGGACAAGCCAACGCCAGAATTAAGGCAATATAAGTACACCAACCTTACCGCAAACAATATCGACACAAATCTCCCAACCCTCGAGAAGTCATTAAGGGCGCACGGCCTACGTATCGCAGAGCGCGAAGTATTTACTACCCGGTGGAAACAGCGCGGAGGCTATAACTTTTTAGACTTTGCGCCTCAAAGCCCCCGGTCTAAAAATAAGTACGGCCAAGACGGTTTTAGATCCCCAAGGGGGGCAGAGTACGAGGACCTTAAGTACCGGCCGGTACCCCGATATAGGGACAGGCCCTCCGCCGATTACGCCGCTCGGCAAAGTACGTCGCGGACACTAGTTACCATTACCGACCGACCAGGGCTAAGCAAGCAATTCCAAATTGGCAAACGAGTACTCTCTGCTAAACATTCTGAACAAACTAAAATACCACTGCGCCCTTTGGTCCAAATAGCCCCACTACATAAAAACCCGACCAAAAAAAACCACCAGGAGGGAGAAATGTTAGGTAAGACATTTTCCAAACCCAACGAACTGCTATCACCAACCTTCGGAGGGGAGGGGCCGACGCTTCCAAGAAACACAGTAACGCCCTTACCTACAGACCTAGAACTGGTGCAATCAAACCGCGTCCGTAAGGCAGTAGGTGTAGGAAACAGGCCGAGCCGCAGGAAAGGCTTAAGCGTCGGAGGAGTAGTCGCAGCAAACCAAGGCCACCAAAAACCGGCAAGGTTCCTTCCGTGAGACCTCCCCCCCACCACCCAATCTCTAACTAGTCCCAACAAGTCAGTAAAAAAATATTACCTTAAGGCACTAAATTCCAACGTAAGCACATCCGCCAAGGCCCCAATCTTGGCAGATGCCGATAACTACACCCAGCGCTTAACGTCTGAGCGCCGTACCGAGCAGAGATTTGCAAGGAGGGTAGAGGGGGATAAGTTACGTACTTTTGCTAGAAGCTACGGATTTAACCACACCGTAACCCGCCGACACGAGGGCGGGGGCCGGGATGAGAGGGAGGCTTACAGAAGTTTGCTAAATGTAAGAGACTACCTCACTCCCGTAGGGTCGGGTTGGTCTACACCAAACAGCGATACCGCAATTGCGGAGCCTGTACCGGGGAAAAAAAGAAATAAGATACCGCAAGCTATACAGCTGCCGTACCGTAAAAAAAATTTCTGATCCCGTAACCAACAGCACTATTTCCAACACAATTTTGGCACGGAGCACGACCTCACAGTGCAAGGGCTGAAGGCCTCTTCCCGTGCTGGGCTAATCCGCCCCCAGGCCAGCTACCTTCACAGAGGTCTTGTCCGCAAATACTTACCTCACCCGGGGATGCGAAGGAAGTACGGTGCGGATACGGTGAACTTACGACCAAGTTCGGAAAAAATGTACCAGCAGCCGGGAGACAATTCAAATAGGACCTGAGGCGCCCGTCTAAAGAGGGGCGGTCTGTTTGCCTTCGAATTGCAGGCCCGGACAGAGTCAGCTCGCCGGGCTATAGCGACCAATCCCGACCGAGGGGCCCTAGCATACACCGGACGGTGGCGCGATTTCAGCCGTAAATGGTCGGACTACAGCTCTGCGGACGGAAGGCGGTACAGGAAGAGACCCCGCAGCCGCAGTATCCGTCACGATTTAGGAAACCGCTGAATGCACAACTCCGATAGTCGAAGGCTAGATGCTGAAGCTGCCGCCAAGCCTTCCTGAGCAGTACCAGAACCGGACGTTTCGAACAGTAAATACAGGGAGTATAAAAGGAACACATTTTACGGAGACGACATTGTCGTTAGTCTCGGAACGACAAAGTATCAAAATAATTTCAGAGAAGCATTAGATGCGCTGCGGGCAACGGCCCACGAGAGGAGATCCCACCGAGAGTACGGCCCCCCCCCTACAATGTCGGAACCCTTTTTAAGATATTTTAGGTCGGGCACATTTAACGATGACCGCATGTTTGCAGAATACGGTCGGAAAAATATTCGAAAATTCCGAAAATTAACCCTACCCCGCAGTAAAATAAATGCTGAGGAGCGCTGGGAGGCCTTATACGGATTACCGGAGCCGATAGCGGCCTCTGTAAAAAGAACACTGTCCGCCGGGCGCACTGCACACTTTGAACAGGTCCCGAAGTTAACAACAACAACAACGTTCTCGAAAGCAAGGTACATAGGGCTGGGTGGGGTGTTTGAGGAGTCTTTCGGGAGTACCAAAAGCGTATCGCCCATAGAGGAAGACCCCGATTGAGACTCTTACCAGGCCCGCACAGCCAGAAAAGACGGAATAGTGCCGTACGTAACCCTAACCCCCACCATGCTAACAACGCAAGATCGGTACGTAAGGTCGAAAGCTGTTAGCCGAAGAGCACAAGGTGAATATTTTAGCAATGAGTATAGAAACTTATGGAAATTTCTACAACGTCCAGAAGTACGCAACGGGCGAAGCGGCACGTCTGGTGCCGCTTTTTCGGGAGCAGGACAAGCAACCAACCGCCCCGGGGGCGTAATGGCTACACAAAAACCCACTTACATAAACAGAGCTGCGACCCAATTCGATACCGGACGAGTAGGGGGGCCACAACTACCGAATATGTCCACATTGCCGAACCTAAGCCCTTTCCAAACCCGCCCAGTGGCGATGAAACTACGCAAGGATAGGATTCTTATCCGACGACCTGCGGGGGTTTGGGCCCTACCTACCACCTTTGGTCCCGCATTCAAGATCTTAGATGCCGATACCACATATACGTGAGGGGAAGGGTCCGCTCTCGACTGAGCTAAAAAAACCAGCACCAGAAGCCTTAAAGCTTTTAGCGACCCTGCCTTAATACCACTACAAGCAAATAGCCTGAAGGCCCATTACGACAACGGACCTTACCAACTTCACCCCTTGGGGAACCTACCGCCTAAAAGTTCTTGTAAACCTGCAGAAGTTGCCGGACTAAACTCTACACTATTGCCAGTAATTTTTCAGATAGTGCCGAACGCAGGCACTGAGGGCACCGTTGCCAGATTGCAAAAATACGTCAGTAAGACGTTTCACACCCCGGAGTTGCTACTAGCAATACTTGACCCCGAAACAGTCCGAGAGTACGCCCTGTGAAGCAAAGAGCCTATCCCGATTACACAGATGGGGGCGCAGGCAATCGTACAATACGATACGCAACTGCAGAATCAGAAAATGACTAATAGGGGCGAGTTCGCTCTAGTCCGCGTAGACGTTACGGCACCTAACCAAGAGATGGGAGCAGAGCAGCGAACCCCAAGAGAAATAACGAAACGGCCGGCACGACCAACGGCGTGCTTTATAGAGCTAGGCGCATCAGCCCTAAGGCCCCCATCAACGCACGGGATCGAGGGGTCTATCAAAGAGCCAGTGTTTAATACCATTACTTGGGCATTTGCAAAGCTTTTAGCAACATACTATACGCCCGACACCGTACAGCCAGACTGAGAGCAGGCAGGCTCAGGTTTAGAGAAGCTGGTTGGCCGGCTCAGAACTACAAACCTAATATGCATCCAATTCATAACTAAGAGTTGGTTTAAGGCATATGCCAATGGTCAAAAGACTATTTTTTATTACTTAAAAGCTATAGGGGAGGGGTGGGAGGCCCTACAAACACTCCCAAGCACGACGGTGCGACTCCTCAGTTACTGACAAACCTCGGCGGTTTTAAGACTATCTTGAAGTCCGGGCCGCGGTTCTTGAAATACCACCGTTCAAGTACTTAGATATTTTTGCGCCCCCCGCACTCACCACATTAAATACGATCTCAAACGTATGGCACTTGGCGGGGAATTAACGCCGACCTACCAACAAACACATTTCAAATATTTTCTGATAGTTATTAGACCAACCCATTTGCTAGAAAGCAGCACCTGCATATATATCCCCTGACCGGTCCCGAAATACCAGTTCCTACCTTGCGCGTAATGTTTAAACTTTGACTAACCCTACTAACCCTACGAACCGAACTTACGCAAAAAACCCCCTACCGGGGATTTTTGCATATAATTTATATTTTTTATCAACATATCCTGTTTAGCACAATGAGTTTGGCGTATAGAATAGCTTTGCTTTTTGTAGGTGCCCTTATACCTAAGGGCGAATTTTTCCGTAGGGCAACCATGCTCCCAGTCATCGGACTGGCGATCGGTTACGGAAAATGGAAGGAAGTACAGAGTTCAATAAGGAAAGCCTACTGCGAACCCAGCAGGTCGGCCTCCTCGAAAAAGTACTTGCTTATTAGTTTTTACACCACATCCGCCCTCTACGTAATTAACCGCATAGTCCTTATTGCAGGTATGCCGATTAGGCTCAGCTTGAGGTCCTTGCTTTTGCTTCTATGCGTACTTCAAGCATGGGCATTACTAAGCGTCCGCGATTTCGGAAATTTAATTTTCTATATAAAAAATCTTTACAGAGTCGAGCTCCTTGAGTTTCTTAAAAATTGAAGTTTTTGGGCAGCCCTGGCAGCCCTGGCAGTTTCTCAGAATGCGCATGCCGCTTTCGAATTTACCTTGCAACTTTACGGAAGCTTTTTACCTGCTGGAATCCCAACCGCCCTTTTGCAAGGCTCCCGGCTTCCGCAAATATTTAGTTTTGGAGCCGAGGCCAACCTCGTCATCTTAAGTCTCGCATTGTGGTACCTGATACTGGCCTACGGGTCTAGGTATATAGCAGCCTCAGCCGCAAGACGTCCAATTTTCGGCACGTACTACCTGCTGTGGTACTGCTTATTACTGGCAATTTGAGTACTTCCAGAATACGCTATGTTTAAAATCTTCTACTTCTACTTAAGCGGTTGGATTTTTTTCCTTATGTACCTATTTCGGGCCTTACGTGAAGACCAGCGCCTAATTACTAAATTTCCGACCGACCCTTTTAGCGTCCGCACAGACCCCTTTGCTTTTCAAACAGGTAGGCACTTCGCAGTCTTATTCAATTTTTTTCGTAAGCACCACAGCAGCGGCATAGAAGCACTATCTCTATTCAGCTTAACGACCTTCTTAGCAATCCTTCTTCTAGACAGCAGAGAATTGTTCTTTATGGCAGAGGGAGGCTTTGGCCTCCTCAGTTTCTTACCTACCAGCTGCGTATACGTGTGCTTTTTCTTTTTTCTGCTCCGACAGTCCAGTTACGCGTATTTTTTTTGAACTCTTTTCTGCAATTATGTGCTGATCTGGCTACTGTTGGGCACAGTAGTTTTAATGGGTACTAGTTTTGCCCACTTTGGCCTGATTACTCACAACATACTGAACGAAACAACTGCCATCAGCAGTCTAGGCCTAATAAGCTCGCTTGCGGGGCTAGAGAAGCTATTGGCCCCCTTTTCACTTGCGGGAGAGCTTTCTTGACACTTTGGCGAAGGTTTCTACTCTCTGTATAAGGAGAGTTACGATACAGAATCTAAATTTGACCTATTGCAGTTCACACTTGTTCCGCACAAAATGGCCGGAGATATGTATATACCGCCCCACGCCCTAACCCCTTACGATGACCACAACTGAACAATCAACACAACCTATGAAGGTAGCCACTTTACTAGTGTTAGGCTACTGACTCAAAAAAGCGACGCACTTCAGGGAGATGTCCTCAGATACTGACCCGTAGAGAGAAACTTACATATCTGGTTTGGAGAGTTTCTGGAAAAGGACCTATATTACGGCTGGTCGAACAGAACTCTCGTAGATACTGAACATTTTTTTGAAAACTCCCCGTACGGTTTGGGTAATATTTTAGGTGACAATTTCATGTCTAAACTTCTTATAGACGCACTTAACCTTTTTGTAGGCTCTAGGGAGTTTGATACAAAAGATGAACCTGGCTTGGACGATTGGGGGCACAGCTACGGCCCAGGCTCCGTCTTAAGAGAGCGCTGGACTTACTCTACCGAGAACCAAACAAGCACACTAGACGCGAACCAAAGGTCGCGTAATAACTTAGAGCAATACCATGAGTGGTTTCCCGGACTATTTGTACTGGACGGCAGACTAGACGTGAAGCAGCCCGTGTTTTTTTTACGCCTTTTAATACTCGCGCTAGTCTTGTTTGTGCCCTTTACTGCTTGACGTACAATAACAGACCGCCCAAAGGTTGGGATCTTAGAAACTTTTACCGAGAGTGACATGGCCCAATATAACTTTTTTTTTTTTGGAAATATGCAAAGCGAGACTTTCAGTACTTTTTTTTGGGGCCCTACATTCTCGGCCACCTACGAATGGCCTGTCGAGAGGTTTAGCAACGAAAGGACGCTACTGGGCCCTATGGACATGGTACCCAGTGAAGAACTTTTCGAAGCCATCTCGCCAGGGAGTTTTGACACCACACTTTTAGATAGTTTTTTTCACGTTCCGGTACTTAAAACGATAGAGAGCTACACTGCCTATGACTATAAGAAGTTCCTAATGCCATTGCTATTCCCCATGTCTGGAAGAAGCCTTTGGGCTTCAAACGTCGCAAGGGAAATCAACTTCGAGTACCCAACATTGTTTGAAACGTTATATAATAACCTCATGGGGTTTGGGGACTACTACCCCCAACCCACAATCGAATACGACGGTAGCGTACTTACCGGGTCGGACGACTCTAGTACAGGGGACGACAACCCGTCTGAGAGTGGTGAGATTGTTGACGATACTTTGATAGAGGAACCTGCTACAGAGACCCAAGGGGAGTGAACAGATCCTGACTATTTTTTAGAGGAATACTACTACGCGGACTATCTAGACGGTAGGCTCGAAACAAATGAAGAAAATACGTACAACCTACACGAGCTGTGAGTCACGGGCAGGCTTCGACAGAAGTTAGAACAAGTTCACTACAACCTTTCCTCCCCATTTATGTTTATACCGGACTTTCGCTACAAGCGTAAAAAAAAAGTCAAAAAGACGGCAGCCCAGCTCATACATAAATCGGCTAGGCTATGGGCAACAGACACCTTAAGGGTAGAACGCCCCAACCTCGGACGGGTAGGTTATTGATGAGCGGGCAGACCGTCCTCCCGACTTAATTTTACCCCCTCCCCGCACAAAACCAAGAAAAGCTTTACAACAGAGTTAGCACATTACAAGGACAGAGTACGGTCGGTCAATAAGTACCAAAAAGGCCCCGACTGGCCAATGGTCCAAGCCCCCCCAAGCCGTATACACAATACGTTTGCAGCACCGACTGTCTTAAATGAAGGTCTTGGAGGCTGAATACTCTATAAGCTCTACTCAGACCTTTACCAAAGACGACATTTAGAAGATCTACTACCTGCGCCCAGATTGGACCCCCGCGGCCTTAACCAAAACCAAGCATTGCAGACTTTGAGCTCTTGGGCCTTTTCGGACCTTAGGCAGATTCACGTAGAGCCCTTACCGGAATTTGCCGCAAGCACCTCCCAGAACCAACCGCCAGGGGTACTTATACGAGACCAGAAAGCCTCAGTAAGCAGAAACGGCCCAGGTTTACCCTCCCTCCCGCAGATTTCTCAGACCGTCGAGGCAAAATTGCAACTAATGTCCGCCGCGAGAGCGTTAGTGCCGGGAGGGGCGGTGTCTAAACATCCGACAACGCCACCTTCCCGGGTCTGGCTAGACTACCACCGAACCTGAGTCTCTTCAGCATACGCACAACCTGCGCAAATAAACCAGATAACAATTTTTGCCAAATACCTACTCCCGCGAGTAGCTGCGCAGATGCTCTACGATAAGCAAACTCTAAAAACTCAGCGACACTCCAGCCCCCCCCTCAAGACACTGAAAACATACAGGATCCGGGCCGGGGCACTACTGTACCGACGCCTATCCAACTCCCTACGCACGTACGACGTGGGGTACGCCTACCCGCCCCGCCCACTCAGGACGGATCCGATACCGGAGTGGATTCGGTGCGTCTGAATTTGGCTAGACTTAAAGCGCTTCGCGCACCGCAGACACCGCCGAGTAGTGCAATATGCCGCACTGTTTGACCTATTTGAGGAGCCGGCCGGGGCCGTCAGTTCGGGTAGCCATGCTCCAAGAAGTCTAGGTATACCCATGCAAAAATATTTGGAGTACCGTAGAAAACATCAACCTTTCCGAGTCCCGCCCCTGTCTGAGTATTCCGCGATAGGACTGTTAGCCACTAAAAGCAACATGAAACACTGATACCGTTACTGGGCAGCAGAAACACTAACGGAGGCTACTAACATACTGGAGTTAGCAGTTGGCGCGAGTACTCTCCCCCCGAAACTTCCCCAACCGCCACCAACGGCCCCCTTTCGGGAACACTGGCCGTCAGAACAGACCACCTTGCTCAAAGAGTACCTGACGTTCCAAGCGCGAGAGAATGGTGGTGCGGACAATGTTCAAACATACGCAAAACACGACCCCGTCTCACCCTTCGTGCTCTTGTGGGGCCAACCCATTATGCCAGTTCGACGATATCTGCCAAGACTATGAGTACGCAAAGATTTAATGCTCGTGCTAAAAAATACGCAGGACGAGGTCGGCCCATACCTTACTGACCCCGAATACGGTCGGCGCCTGATACTCACCCCCCCAAAACAAAATTGGCCCCTAAGTCGCTACAGAGAAGACATGTTTAACCAGTTGCCTGCACTGGTACCAAACACCCTCCAACAACACTGATCGTCACCCTACCCTAAGACCCACTATAACCCACACTGGTTTAAAAGAATAGAAGGCCGCACGATCGTACTACCCCCACTGCTAACTGGGCGCCCCCTCGCCCTTCCGGGCAAGGTCACCCCCCCAAGAAAATTTTACCCACCCGCCCCCTCGCGACCCCTTTTTCGATTTCTAGGGAAGCTTATCAGCCTATCGAAAGGTAAGGACAGGGGGCATAAGAAAGTTAGCTTTCAGGCTGACCTAGAGGAAACTACTACCGAAAGTAGTTCGAGCACCGAAAACACCGAGTCCAGCGACGAGACAGACAGTGAGGAAACCTACGGCTACAACTGGGAAGCGTATATAGAAGACCGGTATGGAGAGCTGGGAGGTGAAGAGGTCGAGGATGTAAATATTTTTGACTACCTGGAATTTTTGCCCCTATTCGCAGAAGGGCACTGGGCAGGTTCCGATTCGGAGGGAACAGTAGTAGAGGGTGCCAACAGTACCTTATGGTTACCGAGGAAAAGATACAAGCCAATTTCGGGGATCTTTGTTCTAAATACGCACCTCTACGAAGGTGCTGTAAGTCTAGGGGGGAAGTATGGCAGGTACTTATCCATTTTTGAAAAGCATATGAACATTTTTGTATCGGACGATGAGACACTTTTTTACGACGATAAAATCCTCGCCTTTAGAAACCTTCCGCTACTTTGGCTAGAGTTCAGCCGACATCTTTTTATAAATAGGTGAAGGCTGAGATGGGAGTATTCTGCAAATGAGGAATCGGGCTTAGTAAAATACCCCTCGGCTTACATACACGAATACTATAGGTTTAAGTATTTCCTATACGGCAGGTTCGTAAGGCGAGAGCTCGAAAAAGGTCTACGTACAACAAATAGCTATACTCCTAAACCCCGCCAACCCAAACTCTTAAGCCGAAGGTGGCACCAACTTCGCGCACTTCTGCACAGTGTTTCCGCGCTACGCACCCGCACCCCACTAAAGGCAGGTAACCAAAAACAAAAGGCGAGGGTCTTAAACAGAGACAGCTTTCTCAGATTTGCTTTTAAACACAAAATGGTACCGCTAAACGCACTTGTAGACAAGCGCCCTTACCGAATACCTGTTCAGTTTTTCAATAAACAGACCGGTAAGTCTGTAAGCTTTAATACCCGAGACGCGTGGTTTAGGTTTATTTACTTTCTAGACTACTTTCCGGAACCTGAGGTAGTAGACCCTAAAATGCAACAAATACACACATATACTAGAGTAGATGCAGCTCTACGGTATAAAAGAAATTGATTTTTTTCAAACTACAAGAGTGAAGACCGCGAGTTGCTCTGAGTACGAAACGGCACGTGGGCCTTATTTTCTGATTTTGAACCTGACCGAAAAAGGCCACGGTTACGTAACCATAAAGTCGGTAACCGCTATAGGCTAAACCACCATTCCGAGCTATGATGGACCAAATGGGACCGCCCCACTCACGGATTCCGGAGAGTAGACGATTTGCCCGAAGGAGTGTTAGACCCTTATGGGCCAGCCAACCACCTACACGGCGGCTGAGAGAACGTAGTATTTCCAGACGAGGACGCAGATGTGTTCGACACAACGTTACCACTATTTGAAAAAAGTTTAGTAGACCCCGAATCCCCGGCACTAAATGAGGACGGCGAGTTTCCAGAATTTGACGAAAATGTACAGTACTCTGTCGAGTACCGGGGTGGGCTTATTCCCGATAAACTGGTAGTTTCCGATATTGAAAATTTTGCCCTTTGGGAAGAAATTTCGGACATGCAGACATCAGTTTTAAAAATGAAACAATCAGGTTTCGGCTCCCCATTAAGAAATGTTGGTCCGCTACAGTTTTGGGACTTCAACCCTCTGGACTTTGGGGATATCATAGACGCTCTAAGTCTTAGGACAGTACACCCTATAAGCTATGCGGCAAATTTAGTATTTGACGATACCGTTGACCAAAAGCTCGAAGAAGCGCTGCTTTACTATAGCCTGACCGGAATTCCTTACGACAGGCTGTTCATTGACCACTCTAAAGTTCTTACCCACAGCAGTACGTTAGACTGGTTAGACATCGACTTACTTTTCGAGGCACAGGCAGATGTAGACGAAAGCAGTTTTGGGCTGGGGTACGACCTTCTTCTTGCGAAAAACTCCCCAGAGTACTGAAGGGTGGTCTTAGAGGCGGATAGCAATTGGGACGACCTTTACCAAACTGCCTACCCACAGATTCACGACAGCGTAGATAATATGTTCGAGTACTTGCCTGTTTGAAATTATGATCCGGCACTGTGGGAGTACCACGGGTTCGACTATGAAAATGCCCCATTACTGCTAAATGACGATTCTGCACTGCTGATCAATACCAGATTTCCGAAGTTCGATAACGCGTACTCATGACTTACTTCAAAAGACCTAACTGCGGAAGAGGTAAGTGCAGAAAATAACAATTGGGGCGGCGCGAGTCCGTTAGTGGGTTTTAATAACCAAATAGAGTTTGATTTCCTGTATGACGATGACGACGTAGACACAGACGTTGATGTCGATGTTGAGAATCTATACCTAATACCGGGAGGCGAGGCTCAGAATATTTTTGAGGACGAGGAGGACTCAGAAGACGCACTCGATAGGGTGTCAGAATCTGACTTACTCGACTACTACCGGGATACGGAGATGGAGGCAGACGAGCGGGATGTTGACGACATTGAGGCTAGCGAGCTTGGTATATACGAAGCAACGAACGTCGATTCGGTAACCTTTGACTCAGAATCTAAAAGCGCTAAGATGAAATTTTTCAACGACCACGAATGGATGGACTATGTAGACTCAGACGAAACAACCAACGGTTCGGCCAACATTGAAGATGAGTCCCGAGGGGCACTAACGAGCGACGACGAGGAGGATGAATTTTACTTTGATACGGCCGACAAGGATGCCTGGGACGTGTCCATACACTTCCAGGACGGCTACGAGAACGCAATGTTTTCGTTTGTGGACTGGGGGTTGGAGAACGAGCAGATCGATGGAGATACCGATGAGTCAGACACAATGATTGCTCAAAACTACGCATCAACGGAGGGCGTTTACTTAGACTTTTTAGAAAACGACTATGCTAGGGCAGGACGAGAGTTTCCCGAAGAGATTAATTTTATGCTACAGGACGAGCACTACGACGAACTCATCTCGGAGTTGGAGTTAACAGACTTGCCAGACTCCGTAGAGGTTTCGGAGCTTGAATCTGTAGACTCAGAGTTTTCAATCAGCCAATTCGACGACAGTATCCTAAATGCCTCAGAGACTACCCCTCTTTATACCACAATAGAACTTACGGCAGAGAGTACTACAGATCTAGCAACGCACACATCAGATGATAACCTTGCCTTTGCCGACTTATTTGATGCAGAGGCTGCCGCAATAGGCTGACGGGCCAACTATGTAAGCCCAGTCGCAAACCCTGAGATTGATTTTTTCAGCCCCCCCCCACTTATAGGCCAACGGCCGAGGCTCGAATTTGAAGACCATAAGGGCTCAGAGACTTTCCAAGCAGAGAAGATGGCCGAAATGTTTCACACTGACTGAAATGACAGCAGTCCCATTGAGCTGGAGGACACCACCAGAGAGACTGAGTCTTTTTTTCGACAACAGAAGTATATTGATGCGTACAGGTTGGAGGCCGTCTTTGACGAGCTTGTGTTCCAAAAGTACAGTTCTCGACTAACTTCTGCAACCCCCCCCTTCCACACCACCCACCCACCAGTAAGCACCCCGTCTTTGCAACAGGAGCTGTTTCAGCGCACAAACTATTTGTCCCACTACAGAGCTCTTATGACCGACTTAGGTTTAGGGGCATATATCTTTTAAGCTTACAAGTATAAAATACCAATGCTTACCTTTAAGCACAGGCTTGTGACCTTAAGGCCACTGCCCTAGTGCACACCCAATACGCGTATGCCATTTTTTTTCTTAACCTTTAGCCAAGTAGAATATTTATCATCAGCCATCGGCCTTTTTTGAGCCGACGCCTTTAATGTCACTTTTACAGTGTTTTGAATTTGTTTCTTATTAACCGCCCTGTGAGTAACTGCAACTACCTTATTTGAGTTGGTTACCAATAATTTTATATCGATGAGAGACTTTAGCAGAACCGAAAGAAACTTTATAAACTATGTTGGTTTCTACGTCCTACACAGTTTACTACTTATAACGGTAATGCTGCAAACTTTCCGCCTACTTTACTATTTATGAAGGGAGGCAGTTTGGCAGTTTGGACACTACCAAAAGTACGGGCACGTATGGTTAAGCCGGGGCGAGCATGTCGAATTCCCGGACATTTTTATAATATCTCACGACCACAGAAATGAGCTGCGGGTGGAGGACGAGCAACGGTACCGTACCTTTTTTACAAAAGAGTACGCAGTAGCTCTGATTAACGGTATGCATTACGATACTTTTATAAATGCGTGCAGCTCTGCTCAACGGGAGGCTATGGTAGAAAAAACCGCAGCATACTTTGCTAAGGCTCAGGGGCCCATGCACATACTGTATGCCCGCACACCAACACTAAATAACCCTTCCAAAAAAACGCCATTTGTTGTGTTGACCCCAGGCAATGCTCCGGTATTAATCGAACCTAACCAACTATTTTGGCAAACGCTAGACAACCGTCTAGCAGAAGTAATATTAGCTAGTCGCGCACTGGGACTAGGTACAGGCTGGGGCTGGGACTTCTTAGTCCCAGCTACGGCAGACTTTGTAGGTATTGTCCAACTTTACCTGGTCCTAATGGCCGTTGTTGTCGTAGTCTCTATCGTAGTAACTTTTATGTTTAAATTTAGTGCTACAGATCGCTTAGACCAAGTTAGTCAACTATTTCATCGATTTGCCACCTCCTTAGTGAGGGTTCCTGAGTTTAGAGTTCGAGTGATCAACTGAACTTCAGAGCCGGATGAGCCAAACGTGCATATCCTGTACGACACCTCTAACAATCGTCCCGATTGGCACACAGACTTGCGCAATCTAGATAACTATACCATCACAGACACGCAACTTCCTTTGTACAACTCTTCTGTACTGCCTGAGGAATATCCAGAATATTATTTCTTGAGCGACTATGTAAACCAGAAGAATGTAACTTGAAACCCAATAACTTTAAGGTACGACTCCGTAGTGGAGGGCAGACCTGCCGAAAGGTTCGACTTTAAGGTGCCTGGCTTTTTAGAAAAAGTACCTGAAGGACTGGTGTGAAACTTAGAGCAGCGCAGATGACAAAGTACATCTACGTATTCTCAAAAGACCGCTATGGGGTTCTGAGAATTAAAAACCAGCAGAACCTTGCTTGTATCGCGCGCGATGAACAGTACCTTTTTGGGAGTACTTGTAAGCGGGACTGGTCGAAACATAGCAAGGTACTTCTTACGGCGAGCGAGGATAAAGGGCGAGAAAACTAACGTACTTTACCGCATTCAACACGTACGTGCATGACTTCGCGAGTGCGGGGACTGGATAGCGTCTAAGTTGGAAATTTTCTCTGTCTGAGAGTATAAACAGTACTTAAGATTCGAGGAGAAGTACCACTACGCCAACAAGCTTTACGGCTCGAATTTACAAATCGCCACACTCCCTCGGGGATTTCGCAAAAGGGCTAAGGCACTATTTGAACCAGAAAATGCAACCGTGGCCTCAGAAATTGCCGCACTTAACGCGTGGGTATACACCCCGCCCAGCAACTACAAGTATGTCAGAGAATTGCCACCGTTGGAAGATTTTATCTATCTTACTAAAAGATACTTTTCATGAACTTACGAAGGGGCCCTCGAGGACACAATAGCAATATACAACTTCCTAGGGAGAGAGTGGACAAAGGTTGCCTCTGTACTAACACCCTTAACTGCTTTGGGTTGGAAAAGTGTCCTGGATGTCCGAGGTGTGGCGTTAATGCGAGAGTATACCCCGAGCTGGTTTCCTAAAGATCCGATCCCTGCGGGGCTTGGCGCCTACGGTACGCTTATGAATCAAAGCTACCCGTCTGCAAAGGGCGTAATCGTAGAACTACTAAGCAACAACATAAAATTAGACAAACTCAACCTAAAATTAGAAAATTGAAAATTTTGGTCAGAGTTCACAATAACCTACAGTACTCAAATCTACCGAACCTTAAAACCACTAAGAACCCTAACTAACTTCTTCATAAAGTATGTGGTAATCGAACTGTTGAACATGTTTGTAATATCATACCGCCGCATAGTGCGGTATGCTTATAAAGTAGACTGTGTTCGAGGTACGGTGCCGTTTTTTAAATTTCTAACCAGCCACAGTGTAAATAAATTTTGAGTATACCATTCGGCCATTGAGTTTGCTTGGACAATTATACCTTGCCTGATCCTCGTCACTGTATCTATACCCTCATTTGCCCTAGCTTTAGCTTTAGATGAAAATTTTAAACCACAGCTTTGAGTTAAAGTTGTTGGAAATCAGTGGTTTTGGATTTACGAATACTCATCGTTCGACGAGTATGTTGTCATAGATAGTGTAATACAACAAGGCTCGGATTTAAAAAACAATGCCCTGCGACTATTAGCTCCAGACACTTCCATAACAATCCCCTATAACAAATTTGTAAGATTTTTAGTGACGTCGACTGACGTTATTCACAGCTGGGCCGTACCGGCCATGGGAATTAAGGTCGATGCGTGCCCCGGCCGTATCAACTCGGTCAGTATATTGCCTAACCGACTTGGGATTTTTTACGGACAGTGTAGTGAGATTTGTGGTGTTAACCACGCGTTTATGCCAATTGCCGTTGAGGTGATTGCATAATAACCCATCAAGGCTTTAAATTAACATACAGACTCAAATTTTAACTGCAATTGCTACCCACAAGATCCTCAGTTCTTATACCTCGTTAAAGACTTTTAAACTAAATTTCGGTCCTCAACATCCGGCAGCGCACGGAGTCCTAAGACTCATCCTAGAACTAAACGGTGAGGTAGTTTTGCGGGCCGACCCTCACATAGGCTTTCTGCACAGAGGGACGGAGAAGTTGGTTGAAAATAAAACTTACTTACAGTCGATCCCGTATTTTGATAGGCTCGATTATGTATCAATGATGACACAAGAGCATGCTTTTGTTCTGGCATCTGAGGGCCTATTAAACATCACAGTACCCTTACGGGCAAAATTTATTCGAGTCATTTTTAGCGAAATTACGCGGATTCTAAACCACCTAATGGCCGTCACGACCCATGCCATGGATGTAGGGGCCCTTACGCCCTTCTTGTGAGGTTTTGAAGAGAGGGAGAAGCTCATGGGTCTGTACGAGCGCGTATCAGGCGCACGGATGCACGCAGCCTATTTTCGCGTAGGGGGGGTAGCGCAAGATTTGCCTCCCGGATTTCTAAATGAGCTTTATTTTTTTATCTGTCAGTTCAGGTTCCGTTTATGCGAAATTATCGAACTTTTAAATGAGAACCGAATCTGGCGTCAGCGCTTGGTGGGTGTAGGAATGATTTCTGCGAAGGACGCAAAGCAGTTTGGATTTACCGGCGTCATGCTACGCTCAACTGGCATCGCCAGTGACTTACGTAAACTCACCCCTTATGAAATTTATGACCAAATACCGTTCCAAACTCCAGTTGGGCGATTTGGTGATTGTTTTGATAGGTACGTTTTAAGGATGGAGGAAATGTTCCAAAGTTTAAACATTATTGAGTTTTGTATAAATAAAATCCCTACCGGGAATATTAAGAACGATGACTACAAGGTCTCTCCCCCAAGCAGGGTTGACTTTAAAACCGGCATGGAGGCGCTGATTCACCACTTCAAGTACTTCTCGGTAGGGGTCGTTCCTGGAAAGGGCGGAATATACGTTGGGATCGAGTCGCCAAAAGGTGAGTTTGGGGTAGACTTAACAGGAAATGACAGCTCAAGGCCCTATAGGTGTAAAATCCGTTCTCCGGGGTTTTACCATTTGCAGGGGGTGGGGGCGATGGCTTATAATCACTTTTTAGCCGACGCGACTACAATTTTGGGTACCCAAGACGTTGTCTTTGGAGAGATCGACCGTTAAAAATTAACGAAATAGCACACCTTAGGGCCTATCTAAATGCAAAAACAAACCGTACCGTTTTACGCATTACATAATTTAAAATTAATCCTTAACCTACACAGCGGAGCTATTGACTCTTCCGTCATTTATTGATCAAAAAATATTTCAGGAAAGGGCGTTGTACTAAACCGGAATATCTATACTCACAACTTCTGGACTGAAGTGCGTGGCGGTCGGAAAATCGACACCTTGGCAGTATTTAAGTCCAAATATACGTTTATTGATTTTTAAAATGTTAACGCTTACCTCAGACCACGTTGAAAGTTTTCTACATTTACGCCAAAAACTATCTAAAAAACAACGGCAAGCGCGACTACGTGCGGAAGTTGTTTTAAACGCACGAACAACGCCAAATAACGTATTTATTTGCGTTTCTCAACAAAGCTTGGGCCATGTGTTTTTTTGAACATCAAAGGGCCGGCCCCAATTTGCATTTTTAAAATTTAACAACATGTTTTCACTGGAGCGGATGTTTGTGGAAGCAGTTATATACCTTCGACGGTTTTTTCAAATCGTGTTTCGGTTCAAACTTAGAGGACGGACGCGTGCGGGAAGCTTGTCGAGACAATTACGATCTAAACTAATACCCATTTTCTATACGGATGCGGGTAACAGAAAACCGCACAACGGCTGCCGGCTTCCGCATACCAGAAGAGTATAACCGTTGCCATGCTCAACATAAATAACGTTAATTGGCTCCGCCAGTTCACTACAAGTCCCCTCCTCCCATATCCCAACGTTTATACAGATTTGTATAAACAAATGTTCTGCCGGGAATTTTAGTAGATGTTGATAACATCACGTTATGCGCTACGCGACGGGTAAGTCTGCGCACACTTGCCAGGGTAATCCCCGCCTCCACCCTGCTCATTCAAAAATCTACTGCCCCTTTCCCTTTTCCCATCCTGATTTGAATTGGTTTTGAAGTTACGGGCCACATTGTGGGTAAATGCCTCTCCAATCGTCCATTTTTCTTAATTAATCGTTTAACCGCCCTTCGCATAGAGTTGGTGTGTCTTGGAAGTAGGCGGACCCTTTCCAGGAGCCTTATGTGCGATACTGGTACGTCAGGACATTCAAGAATAGTTATCGCTGAAGTGTACTTTATCGTTTTTTTATGATATTTACGGTACGGAAGTTGTATATTTTTTCGTCCAACCACTTTTAACTTTTATTCGGCTCAGCGTACGCGGTCGCTATTGCTGCCCTTACCTCCTTACGTTTTAGTCCGCGGTACTGCGGTAGTGTAACAAAACGGCGAGTTGCTAGTTTTTTTTTAGGCTTGCTGAATGCTTTTCTTAGCTTCTCGTCCCGGTCTATGGAGTTAATTACATACGCCAGGCGGTGCCCTAACCAAGGTATGTTATACCGGCTGAGCAGAATCTGCATAGTGCTTATCAACTCATGCCCCTCAAAAGACTCGACGATACTGGGAACTTTAAACTGCAGCCAAAAACTTAGGTTAAAAACTCCAAATTTAGTATTTGCAAATACTTTATGGTAAGCTACGGTGGAGGCGCGGTCCTCTATACTAATGGTCCCTCGTCGGAAAATTTTCTTTTGGGCGCGAAGTTGTCCTCCAACTTTACCCTGTATAGAGATCTTATAGTTTAAAAAAAACCGAAATCAAAAAAAATTAGCACATCTCCGTACCGTCTCGGCTATATACCTTACATACGCTCAGTGATTTCGAAATTCTGCCATCCAAGTAGCCATTTTGTCCAAAAATAGGCGGATTCCGCCAACGAATGTAAACATTACCACCATTACGCGTAAAAAAAATTTAGCGTCTTCTTGCGTTTCTAGGACGTAACGATGCCCTCTTCGGGTGTATTCGATAATTTTTTTAGCCTCGAAGTACTCCCAGCTATTTCGGCTTGGAATACCGGTGACGAAAATTTGCCAAATGCTTAAAAATCAGATATGGGCCCGGACCCCCAGCATTTTAAAAAAAAACCGTTCAATTTTTAGCTTAAAGAATCGCCACAACACTTTCATGAGGCGCTTAAAGTACGAATAGGACGTTTTTGCAACTCTTCAGTTTTCAAAAAATTGACTCCCTGTAGATCCACGAAGGGTCCCTAACCTAAGGTTAAAGACCGAGCTGGGATGCCGCGCATAATAGGACGCCACTAATCGCTTGTTTTTTGTCTGCCCCCTGACTTTACGTTGTGCCAGGTAGTACGTGTGGTGGTTCATATAGAAAAACGCTGGAAATGCGGAGTGGTGGCGAGCCGAATGGTGGAAATATAGTCCGATACTGTGCCGAATGGTGTTATTCTTAAGATAGGTCGCCATATTTGTGGCCTTTAGGCCGTATTTTAAGAACCCCCCAACACGGTTACCGGTAGGTCGGTTCTGCAACGCTTCTTGAAATAAGAAAATACGGTTACTTCAGGAGCCTGTGGTCTGCGGGCGGTTTGTGCGAAAATACTGATTTTGGCTTGTCACTACTCTGCGTTGGCATATTTTATTTAAAAGGGTAGGAACGGCTTGCCTGACTGCGTATTCTTCCGTACTAGAGTTTGTACGGTTGGCTACTTCTTTTACGTACCGGCCCAAAAGCCCAAGGCGGGCAACTTTAGGGGCGACCTGTCGAGCTAGGCCAAAAAGGTAAGATCTTTCGAAGTTACTGTTTCCGTAAGGGTTGGCCAATAGTTCCAAAGTAAACCTATATCGGGTACTGTATACACTAGAAGAAGTACCCTTTATCGGGCGGACCTTTCCGTTACCGGGGCGTTGCTTAAAGATTAGCATCTTATTGGTAAAGTTTGGTACAGATGTCAAGGCTAGAGGGCTCAACCCCCCTCCCTCCGGAGAGCGGAGGTTGCCCTCATTGATATTAGCAGACCATGCGGTTGCTTGTTTGGGGCTGAATACGCCCAGTCTGTTTTCCCGAAGTTCGGAAGTTGCGAAAAGCTCTCCATACTGCGCTGCTCTATAAAGGCCTAAAATCATTGCAAAACTACCCCTCTACCCCTCTCCAAAAGGGCCCCGCCCCAGCACCCCGTAGGTAGCTGCTGCGAACCACTTTAGCAGTATAGAATGACACCATATACGCCAACTTACGCCAAAATCATATTAAATTTTTCAACTGTAACAGCTTGTGGCTAGTAAATGCTCGCCTAAGCTTTCGAAAACTGCCTGCGTGGAGGCCTCCGTAAAAAAAAAATAAAAACCGGTTTATTACCCGAGTTTCTCGAAAATTCCACCTCTGTGCGTTTTTCAAAGCCTCCTTGGTGTGCGTTTCGTATAGTTTCCTAACGTCCCTTACTCGTTTGCGCCCGCTGAAACTTTCGGCGTCTATCTTTTGTCCAAATGCGTATTCTGACAGTGGTCTGCTATTTCTAAATTTTGTTTTAGTTCTTTTACTTCTAGCCCGTAGGTGGGCGGCTAACATCTTAGCAGCCGGTATTGGCCGGGTGGTTAGAGACGGCATATTAAAGTTGGTGGCTCCGCGTAAAGAGGCTCCGCGCGGCCCCGAGAGTTGGGGCCTGGCTAGCAGTGGTTGTAGTGGCGGGCGGAGTACCCCTCGGCCCACCCTTCTGTACTCTAAGGGTGGGTGGGCCGTAAACCAAGTGGAAAAATCTGCTAATTGGCGCAATCTGCTAAGGCTCGGTCTTGTGACAGTTTGTCGAAGGCCGGGTCTCCTCTCGAACCTGGGCAGTGTCTGGCCGAAATTCTTATAGGTTTTGGGCAACTTTGCAATACTGTGGGCAAGCATGTGCGAGTAGGTTTCAGCCCGCCTTAGGCGGGCGCCTCTGACCGAGTACGGGCTTTGTCTAAAAATACGCCCTTTAAGCTTTCGGTGTAGCGCTTTAGCGAGTTTTTGCGAAGGTTCTTGCCTTAACGATCTTTGTTTCTTTAAAAACCATGCCCTGCTTGCGCGGATAGGGCGGGCCGTGCCGAGTTGGGACACATTACGTCTGCGGGATGGTTTTATGGGGTTTCGAAATAGGGGGCGGAAGTTGCTGCGGGTGTGTCGTAAGTTGCCCGCTACGCCTAGTCTTTTTTTTTGCTTTAGTGCGGCAGCATATCTACGGTATTTTTTAATAAATGGGATTGAGTATCCTTTTTGCTGAGAGTCTAGTCGAAATTTTCCGCGCGGATTCATTAGCCCTAGGCTGAGGTAGGTGAGTTTGTGTCAACGCAAACCCTCCTCCTTATGTTTTAAACCAAACCTTATATACTCAATAAAGATTGAGTACTTGTTTATATTTAAAAAGATAGAGTAGTTAACTACCCACATCCGCGCAGAGAGCAGTTTAGATCGGATAATGGTATAAATAAAGTACGAATGTGCTAAAGTTTTCGTATAGAACCTAACCTCGTTAGGCGTTCAAATACGCCAACCCATTGAAAATCCCAATCTAACTTGAACTGTAAGTGGTGCAGACATTTATGAGCAAAGCCGTACACTTAATATGCCTAAATTTTTTCTATCATCAAGCAGAGTTTATTGTTTTTTGCGCATAAAAAAAATTTAAGGAAAAGAACTTTGTTTTTCTATTCTGCGCAAAAAGTAAATCTAACGGCTCACCATAATACATAGCGTACTTTCGAAATTGCGTACCGCCGAACATAAATAGGTCTGCCTGCTGTCGTGCATACCTAAGAGCACCTACCTGAGAAATTCTACGTAGGTGCCGAACCTCCTCTGCAGTATCTTTGTACTGACTTTTCAAGATGGCACTGCGGCCGGAAGTTCAAATTGTTGCTTTTCTGGATAAGGTTACCAGTGCGTGTCGCTCTACCTGGAACATGGGGTTTCGTGGGTTGTAGTTTCCTACAAAAACATGACCGGCTTTTATTAAAGACCTGGAGTATAAGATACTTCGTATTGCAAAAAAACGGAGTACAAAAACGTCTAAACGGTTTTGAAATACATTAAATGTTTTAAACGACCTAAACATGTAACGGTACAGTGAGCGTATATAGTTTCAGAATCTTCTGGATTTTCTAAATTGTCACAGTTTCTTACCTCAAAACCCTAGACCTATCCTAAAAGTGTAATGTTTTCTATTAAAAAATCTTCTTTTACGTGCACTCATGGGCGATTTTGAAACTCGGCCAGGGTCTACTGACTCATTCGCTCAGTGGGCTAAAGTCGGAAGGGGAGAGTAGCTGCCGTCATCGTTAGCAAATGCGCTAGTAAATGCGCCCAATGCCAATACGCCGCGATGTGCTGTAGCGCTATGTTCTGTATGGTTTTTTTGTAGAGTAGTGCGCGTTATATTGAATAGTAATCTGTACCATACGGTACGTACAAAGTAGGCCAGGGACGTTGTCAGTTTCAAGATAGATTCGATTAGGCGTCCGGACCAAAGCCCCAAAAGTCAGTTATGTGCGTTTCGTAGGTGGCCTAGTTTGTTAAAAGTAACCCCGTATTGGAAAGGGAGGCGCGACCGGGTTTCTAAACTCGTCTCATAACCTCGCTCTTTCGCGGTGCTGTCAGCAGTATGCGTGAAGGTATAAAAATGTTGCTGTAAAGCGCCTCACCTGTAGAACGTGTGGTGGTGGCCTCCCCTAATTGCGAGCCCATACCGAGTTTTTGCAAAAGTTGAGTTGCCCAGCGTACCTGAAGATGCGGTCCCCAAGAAATAAGTCGGACCACTCTTGTTATGAGCGAGCGTCACTCGACTGCTCCGAACTTGCCTATTTCCTGTAAGGAAATAGTAGTACGCGGTAAATATACTCGAAACTGAAGCAAACCGGCGACTTACTTGCGGTGCGTACTTTGTAAAAAGGATAGACCTGAGCAAGCCGGGGGTTTGGTAGTACTCGAGGGAATGCCTCGATTTTAATACCCTACTGTACTTTAACTGTTGGTAATAATAAGCACTACCCTTTCGACTTGAAGAATAGTGTGCTAATACATAATTGTTAAGCGTGTCACTTTGTTTAAGTTGTTGCCTTACCAGTAAGGTATCGGCAAAACTTGAAAGTAGGCTATAGCCCCAACGAACTTGAGAGTATTTTTGCGTAGTGTTAACCATTAGTTTAGCTCCCCCGCTTCCCAAGGTGTGGGGCGGGTCTGTATAAATTGTCTTGAACAGTATGCGCCGAGGCGCACTGCGTGCTGGGTTATTGACGGGATTCGAACCCGCAACCAATTGATCCACAATCAACTACTCTACCATTGCGCTACAACAACCGGACAGAACGGACTAGCGTTTAAATAAGGAGCTTAGCAACAAGTTAAAAAGCCGCGAGTACAGCACCGCCGATCTGGTGGACCGGGTGCCGGGACAATTGTACGCATATATTGGGTTTAGGCATCCGTCAAATCCGATTGTGAGCACGCCACGATCTGTTAAAGAGCTTGCTCGGCCGCTTGAGCTTCTAGACGAAAGTATAAATCCAACATCTACCCCTATAAAGTTCATAAAGGAGTAGGATGCCATATTCCCATCCAGGCAAAGGTATTGTCCGCCTCTGCCAGCTAATGACACCTCGCGGGACAGTCGTGCAAAAACGTACGACCCTGTCGTCCATGAGAACCATCGGGCTAACATGGAAAATTTCGTTGTAAATGAAAAAACCCAACGGCTACACTTGCGAGTACTGATTGCAAATTGCCTAAAAAATGTGACTAGGCGTGCGCACAGATCGCCCAAAGCATATGGGTTAATAACTAAAAATTTTCCCCTACGCGCTAGTATGTAGTAGTTCTCAAAACACATTCCGTAGTTGTGCTGCGGGAGTTTAGTAAAAAATACCCCAAAGCTAAATAGTTTTTGAAAATCTGTATCCGCCCTCTCATTATTGACTGATTGGTACATCTCTTTACTTACCCCAAGTGGGACTCGAACCCACAAAACATAGGGCCTAAACCTAATGCGTCTACCAAATTCCGCTATTGGGGCACCAATATTGTTATTGGGCCTTTCTTTATGTTAATTTAAAAGCCAACTTTTGTTAAACACTTAAAATCTTACCTAAAGATTTCGAAGGTAGTGTTTATGTAAAATTTTACTAATCGAGGGACCCGCTCAGCTATCGTTTTGTAACGAATTTCTGTTTAGGCCGCATATACCACTTCTGACTTTACGTACTACTACGCTGCGGTAGTCTCATAGCCTACACCCCGCTCTTATTTTTTAATAAAATAGAAAACCAAGCAAACGTGACTCTCCCGCCCGCCACGCTACCCAACAAAGTTGGGTAGCGGACCGCTGGCCCTGCCTACAGTTAGCGCACTACGTTACTCCTCTAGCGGGATAATCCGTAATATATCTACTACTACTAAAGTAGCAAGCATGGGACTTGAACCCATAACCAGTGGCTTATGAAGCCAATGCTCTACCGTTGAGCTAGCCTGCCCCCGTACCTCCGATACTCGGTAAGGGTACAATAACGTACTATTTCTCAAATTACTCTAGGGCAACGGGACTCGAACCCATAAATGACGGTATCAAAAACCGCTGCCTTACCGATTTGGCGATGCCCTAACTCTCCGCAAAGTGCGGCTTCGGAGGGGGGGGATTCGAACCCCCGAGACCCCGCTCCCAAAGCGGATACGATAGACCATCTACGTGACCCCCCGCTAAACGTACCTACTTATACGACCCGGTGCCCCTATCTCTATACCCTACGTGTCCTTTTAGGTTTTTAAATTAATCCTTCTTCTTCTATACCTTTTAAACCATCTGAAATGTAAAGAAACTCTGCCAAACGCTATCAGTTGGTTATTTAACTCGATCTTTTTTTGTATTGGGCCACTTCTGTCATTCCTAATTAGACTATCCAACTCCGTGAAAATTCTAGTACCTCAGTCAACTCTTGTCCTATGCGGCGCTTTCACCGATTGTCTAATTCACCGCAATACCTGCGTGTACTGCTTTCACCAAGCCACTAAATGTACCCGTACTATGACTTTTCGGGTTTTATTTTTAGGAGGTAGTGCTTTTAAAGGAGCTTTGTATAGCTCTAATATTTCGAATAGTAATAATAACGGCCCTCTCATATGGGACTGTTTTAGGCTGCACAGCACTCGGAATACATAGCCCCAAACGTGCGAACGCCTTCCGTCGCGAATTAGCGTATTGACAAACTTATCCATTCAAAACGACCTAAACAGCAAAGTGCGGAACTTAAAATACCTTTTGAAGTGAAAACTTATGTGAAAGGCATGTGGTTTTAGATTTCGCCCCCTAAACTCTTTAGCTAGCTTAATCTCTACACCTTGTCGACTTTGCTGTAAGTAGGTTTGTGCGTGATGGGCAGACGAAGCCTTGTCGTGCATTAAGGAGACTGTTTTAGACATGTAGTCCTTATAAGCACGCCTTACTCGTAAACCGGCAGAGGTTATTAAAACCTCCCCGCTGGCCTTAGCGGCCTTTACCTTTCGGTTTTTTCGGGAGTTTTTAACATGCACTTGTTCAATAAAGGTTAATTTTTCTCTGTCATCACTTGGTCTTAATACTCCGTCATTCGCAGACCTGCTCTCCTTTATCGAGGAGGTCTGCAAACCGGCCTTGTAAACTACCTTATCGGGTTGTCTTTTAAAATTTTTTCATACCATACTTGGAACGACCTTGTCTTCTCAGCACTAGTGGGCTTAAATCGTACTTACCCCGGATTAGCCGGTAATTTACACCCGGTAGATCCTTTGCCCTTCCGCCCCGAACTAACACCTGGCTATGCTTTTGGATATTATGCCCTATTCCCGGAATGTGGGCCGTAATCCTAGCTACCGGTAAGAAAAACCGTACCTTTGCTATTCGTCGAGACGCCGAGTTTGGTTTTTTCGGGGACATGGTTAGTACTCTTAGACAAACCCCTTTTCGCTGTGGTCTTTTTCTCAGTGCACTTGTTCGTCGTTTTTTTGCGTATCTTCTCCGCGGGTTGTGTGCTAATTGAAAACTAGTTGGCATTATTTTTTTTTTCGCCCCTGTCTGACCTTATACTTATAGAATTTTTTAAAAATTCCCTTTCCTCTGTATACATCAATTTTTTTTAATCTTTGTAAACGTACTGCCATCGTTGTTAACATTAGTCAACTTGTGCCTTCAACCGCAAACATCCTCTCTTTAACCCCTAACGCGGTAGCAAAAATACCGAACTTAAATCGGTGTATCACTAGGTGGCTATAGCCCAATTTGAATTGGATCTGCTGGCCTTCGTCTTTGATGTAGACGCGGTAACCTAGACCCCGGACGCGTAAAAATATTTTAAAGCGAAATACGAAACCGAGCACGTTTAACATTAGGGAGTTTATAAATGATTTTAAATATTTTTTTTGTGAGTGTAGAAAGGTTCGAAAAAAAAATAAACTTTCACTGCCTTTCCCAACAAGGCCGGCGCCCGTATTGTTAGGTACCAAAAACATCTTCCTTTCTGACTTGTGTGTTATATCTAGGTATACTTGTGGCGGGCGTTTCAACTTCGAGTAGGGCTGCGCAGGTCATGCAAGAACATAGACCTCTGCCTGCGCACCTTTTAATTTGGGGGCCCAAAAATGCCAAGTTTTATAATTAAACTTTCTTGATGTGGGGGATTTTGTGTACTTAAACATTACCAAAGTACGCAAAGTAACTCCCCAAATAATTGCCTGTACTGGTTGCTTCTCTTTTTAAAATCGGCATTAGTTCCCGATAGTACCTTGGGAGTTAAAGAGGTTTGGGTGAAGAGGTAACCCCCCGCCGTCCCCTGCTTATTTAGCCTTTTGGGCACATTTCGGTGGTTTAAGATTCGTCGGTGGCCTGGTCTGCTCTCCATCCTAATGGTACGAAGCGCGGGCCTGTTTCGGTAATAGTTTAAATACACCACTATCTTTGAATATTGTGACTCTAACGTATAACCGTAGATCATTAAATTGCGTCTTAGCTCTTCTAATAAACGTACTGAGTGTTTACTTGACTTAACTTCAAAAAAGACCCTTCTTTGTTGATGTGTCTGCTTTAGGGAACCGAGCATTAAAGTTCTATTATCAACCACAGCGAAATACTCCAATAAGGAAAACCCCCTCCTTTACCAAATCCCTAAATGCGAACCTGGACAGTCCGGCATAAAAACGGGAACGGAAACGGGCACGGCCGGTAAACGCACAAAAAAATTTTTTTGCGGGTGCGTATTTCCGTTTATGCCGCAACTTTAACTTAATCGCCTGTACTTTTGCCGAGTCAATTGTTGTTATTAAGAACCTATCTTCACTTAAAAAGATGTTGCTCAATGCGGTACTCCGCAATGTGGACACATACCAAAAAAAAGCCGCCTTAGGTAGCTTATTATTATACTGAACCCCAAATAGATCCTTATTCACTATAGTGTGTCTGTAGGTTGCCTAGAGTACCTAAAAACCTACTAAAAGTTCTGAGGTACTGTAGGGCAAAAAACGGTAGGTAAGCTTTCGACAACTTCCCGTTACTTCTGCCTTTCTGCCTAGGGGGCAGAAGTTGGCTTGTACAATATGCCTTAAAAAAATTCTTAGTAAATTTTTTATTGTTTGAAAATTTGAACCTGATCTTGGGGTCAAATTTTATAAATATCTCGGCGATATAGGCATATTTGTCCCCGTTTACGGCCACTAAGTTAATTTTATTTTAAAGTAAACCGCCAAGGGGCGGAGCGGATTTTTAAAATTAAAAATCCAGACAAATGCCCCCAGGGGCATTTGTATGGGTGTATAAGGCATTGGTATTTAAATGTTACTTAAGGGGGCTATTGTGAGAGGGGGGGATAACTCTGGGTGTAATCGGTTTAAAATTATTCAACTTTACTCAAAGAAAATTAGTCACGCTGGCGAGACTGTTCGGGGGGTGCTTCATAAGTTTGACCCTCATAAAAATAAACTACAGGCAAAAAAACATTATATGGTTGTTTGCTCAGTCGTTCGCCAGTACACGTACCGGCAAAATGGTTACGTGGTGCAATTCAGCGAAAACAAGGTGCTGATGGTTGCAGATAACTTTAAAAAGCTTCTCAGTACTAGGATCTTTGGGCCAATTCAGCGGGAAATGCGTAAAATGCGTATAGACCCGAGCGTTATGCACAGGATTGTTCTATTTTCGCGCCGAGTTATTTAGTAAAATTTTACACTTGTATAAAATGTCGATATTTCAAACAGTTTGGTTTGCACTTACCTACAACTACTTATTTCTCGCTAACAGTACGGTCTTCTTTTTTGCAGCAATTGCTATACTTCGAAGATTGTACGAATTGACACAACTTGCCCATAGCGGGCCAAAAAAAATTATAACATCGTTCTTTGCGCTATGTATAACGGCTCTTATCATATTTATAATCACCGTCTTGGTCATTGCATCTAACGACTCCCTGCGATGGCAGTTGGGGTTTTTTATTTGGCTAGTCTACATTAGTGCTATTTTGATCATTTTTACAATTGTAGAGGCTCTTTTTTCTTTTGAGCCTTCATCAACACCCCACCCGATTGGTCGGGTGGTATCAAAGACTGGCCGTCCGGCTTTGTTGGCAGCAGCCGGAGCCGGACTGTCCTATTCTTATGACCTATTCGGCGCTTTAGTGGCTATTGACTTCTACATGCTAATTTCGGGCCTAAAAGAAGTCGGATCAACTTTTAATTTTAATTTACAAATCCCAACGGGAGATACAAACCTTTTTAAGCAGTTAAGGTATGGCCTAGGCCATACCCCTAGGTTGTTTATTATTAGCGGAGTACTCCAAGGTCTGTGTTTAGCTATCGTAGTTAAGCTCTTAAGGATCCCTCCCGAGAAGACGGCTTAATCTAGGAGTGTGGCAGAGATGGCTGATTGCATTTGTCTTGAAAACAAACATACTTTTTGTATCACGGGTTCGAATCCCGTCACTCCTACGGATCTTATAGCATAGCTGGTAGTGCGGTGAGTTGCAAACTCATTTTGCGTGGGTTCGAGTCCCACTAAGATCTAACCACTAACTGTCTGGTGGTGGCGCTAAAATAAAAATGCTATTGTATATCAAAAATAACTATCAGAACTCATGTTTGTCACATAAAGTATGGGGTATTTTTTCGTTGGAAAATGATGGAATATTCACATACGAAGTAAACATCACTCTCTCGAGCCTATTTTATTACTCTTTGGTGTTGCTCACGGTTAGTACAGTTTTATCTGTTTTGCCCGACGTACTCGCTCCAAAAAAGCTTAATGTTGAGAAGCAACAAGCTTACGAGTGCGGTTTTGACCCTTTTTTCCTGGGGGAGTCTGTTATTGAGATTCACTTTATTATCGTCGCCCTATTGTTTGTTATTTTCGACTTGGAGATTGTGTTTCTCATGCCTTATGTTACGAGTGTAGGCAGTGATGGCCCTCTTTCGGTATTAGTTTTGTTTACGTATCTTCTTATCGTTAGTCTTGTTTTTGTCTACGAATGGTTTATGGGGGGGCTGTCCTGACCGGTCTGGTTCACCTACCAAAACGAATAAGCTTTCGTTAAGGGCACATAGCTCAGTCGGTAGAGCTGTAGGCTTTTAACCTATAGGTCTTGGGTTCGAGTCCCAATGTGCTCACACACACACCCTGCGGGGGTGGTGCAGTTGAAGGGGTGGCTGAATCGGTTAAAGCAGTAGTTTGCTAAACTACCGTACATTTTGTATTACGGGTTCGAATCCCGTCTCCTTTGGATTAAGCCCTTCGGGGATGGTTTTGGGCGGATAGCTCAATAGGCAGAGCAGTGGTTTTCAAAACCAACGGTTATCGGTTCAACTCCGTTTCTGCCCGGCATAACGTTTTTATATATCCTTGAAGCGCCTTACTGGGCGGATAGTATAATCGGTAGAACAATAGTTTCCAAAACTGTTAGTGTTGGTTCAAGTCCAATTCTGCCCGGCATACTGGCGCGTCGAAATTCGTGAATGCATAGCTCAGTTGGTAGAGCGGGGAGCTGTTAACTCTTAGGTCGCAGGTTCAAATCCTGCTGTGTTCGAACAGTAACGTTAATTGTTTTGTATTTAAGCCTAGTCGGAATCGAACCGTCACCAAGCGCTTATCAAGCGCCTACTCTACCTATTAAGTTATAGGCTCTTTTGCCTGAGAGGTTCCCTTTTTATCTATTTTAAGGCAACAGCACCGAACGAGGCTGCTCGTAACGGTGCAGTATGCTCCGCAAAGCTACGAACGGGACTTGTGGTGAAGGCTCACCGGATAGCTCAAAACTTAGATACGGCGCGTAATAATTTTGATGAGTATCCCGTTAAGTACCCTAGTTCGACAAAACTTTCGACTAGGTATGGTGCAGCGTACGATGAGGTATTCCTAGCTACACCCTTAACCACAAATACGTAATCCGCCTTCCTGTCTGCTGCATCCACGCAGGGGAAATAGAACGAGGAGAGTTTCCATATAAATATATTACCTAAGGTGCTTATGTACTGATTTGTTATGCGGGACATGAGGAACAGTAACTGATATTTCCCCCCCCTTCCTCATTTTTTTTTTTGGTACACCCGGCTTACCGGCCAGACGCCCATACTTAAAAAAAGAGATAAACTTACCATCTCGTAATGGCTTGGTGGAAGCATTGCGATAATACGTATGGCAGTAATTCGGACTAAGGAGTCTGTCTTTGTATAGTAAAAACGTGAAATCAGTAATGTTCGAAAATGGTTTGCAAAATAACCTTCTCTAGATACCATTTGTTGGCCTTAAATGTTGTTGCTTATCTTCTCCGTTTTTTTACTGCGACGGCTCTGCAGGAAAGCGCTTGTTGCTGTTTTATAAGTGCGCTATTGCGCGTATATACCGAGGGTAGGAGTCGAACCTACACAAACGGGTAATGAGCCCGTCAATCTTCCGATTAATTTACCTCGAGAAAAAAATAAAACTTACACATTAAAGATGACCCTTAGGACACTTGGCGTTGCGTACTTATGTTTAGGGGTAAAAATACCCCCGTGAGTAAAGTACGTTTTTTTTCAACATTGCTGTTTTTTACACCTAAAGCCTACAGTAGTTGTGATCTACAACCTCTCTTAAAAAACTTTTAAAATAGACCCCCTTCTCACTTAGATGCTTTCAGTGATTATGGCTTATTAATTTAGCTTAGCAACACTACCGTAACATGCGCACGATAATTGCAAATACCATGGATTAACCCTCTTCGATCCTTTCGTACTAGAATAAACCTCTACAAAAGCTATACATTTTTTGACGGTAGATAGGGACCAAACTGTTTTACAACGTTTTAAACCCAACTCACGTACCACTTTAATCGGCGAACAGCCGAACCCTTGAAACCAACTGCAGCCTCAGGATGTGATGAGTCGACATCGAGGTGCCAAACGACTCCGTCGATAAGAACTCTCAAGAGACATCAGCCTGTTATCCCCAGCGTACCTTTTATCCGTTAAGCGGTATCCCTTCCACACAGAAATACCTGATCATTATGGCCGAGCTTCTCTACCAATTGACGATTAGCAAGCTCCCTGGGTTTTGTGTCCAAACACCCAGTCAGGCAAACTTTTACCATTACGCTCAACAATTGAAGATATTCAATTTGAGTTCACCTTTTACACACCCCCGATACCTTTTTGGAGGCGACCGCCCCAGTCAAACTGCCGCAAATGCACTGTCACGAACTAGCCGGTTTGTTCAACCAACCGTCTTTTTTCGGTAAACGCTACATTTCATTAAGGGTAGTATCACACGTTTTGGCAAAAATGGCCTAGGACTTGCGTTTAGGCCCTTGCCTACTACCTATTCTTCACATATTGAAACATAGAATAGTACATTATCACAGTAAAGGTGCATGGGGTCTTTCCGTCTAGCCGACAATATTTCGCATCTTCACAAAAAATTCATTTTCGCTGAGTATATGCTGGAGACAGCAGGGAGGTCGTTATGCCATTCATGCGCGTCGGAACTTACCCGACAGGGAATTACGCTACCTTAGGACCGTCATAGTTACAGCCGCCGTTTGCCGGAGATTCAATTCTTCGCGAATACGCCTCCTCTTCACTTACCGGCACCGGGCAGGCCTCAGACCTAATACCTCCTTTTACAAATTAGCAAAGTCCTGTGTTTTTAGTAAACAGTCGCCCCCCTCGATTCTCATTATTGGCTTGTACAGGTACTTATTCTCTACAGATTTGTACGCAGCCATACCCCTTATCCCGAAGTTACAGGGCCATTTTGCCTAGTTCCTTCAGCATACTTATCTCAATACACCTTAGTATTCTTAAACTAACCCACCCGTGTCGGATTAAGGTACGGTATTCTCTAAAGCAGGTGGTTACTTCCCCGACGTTTGTAGTTTCAATATCGCATAGCATGTAGGCCAAATAAATACCCCTTTTTGGGGGGCAACCAACATCGCAACCCTTAAAGCCGTACCGTTAAGTATGGTTTTTAAGTCTGGTGCAGTGTGAACCTACTTGGATTTTAAAACTTCTATTACCATAAACGTTACCGTGTCCACCTGCCTGCGTTTCAGGGCCCACTGTACTTTTTTTATGCACATAGTGCATCGCTGTGGGCCACACTGCAGACCAAAGTCTGCAGATTAAATTTCCTGAATAATCTTATCTAATTCCTATATTAGACAACATCAGCCTAAATTTAATCATTTAAATCGCCTAAGTTACCGCTTAAATAATTGCAGAATTGCTGAACAACTAAAACCGTGGGTTTTCGGTGACTTAAGTATACGCTACTTGTGTCAACATTCTTTTTTCCATTAAACCTTCCGATTTTAACTTTTTTACTAAAAAAATGGAATACTCCGCTACCGAAGTCGCCGCCATTTCCCACACGCTTAATTGCGGTGGGCTTACTTAACTAAGCGACTTCCTAAAGTGTCGGTAAGCACGTAAAGCCCCGTACATTTTGGGCAATCTACAAACGTCGTCCAATGATTTATTACACTTTCACAATAGGGTGGCTACTTCTAAGCCTACCTTTTAGATATCCACGTAACTTTTCACCTTTTACACTTTTGTGCTTTTTAGGACCTTAACTTTTAGTCTGGGCTGTTTCCCTCTTGACCCCCAACCTTAGCATTGAGGGTCTCACTGCCATGAACAAGTTAGACTATTAATTATTCAAAGTTTTTCTAAACTCAGTAAAGCCTTACGCCCCCCTTAAGTAGAAAGTGACTTTACCCACTAATATCCAACCAATCGGCGCTCTACGTACATAAATTTCGCGGAGAACCAGATATCCCCAAGTTTGATTAGCCTTTCACCCCTAACTAAAAGTCTTCCTAATATTTTGCAACATATACAGGTGCAGCCCCAAAATGGCCTGCTCTTAGTTAGATCACTTGGCTTCGGGTCTATGGCGTGTAACTTTCTTGCTTTCCCCTCACGTTCACTTTTTAGCTTACGTTTGCTACGCACACCATAACTTGTTGACCCATTATACACAAGGTACGATTTCGCATTTCTGCGATAACTGCTTCTTTTTTAACTTGTTTACTTTTTCATCCAGACCTGTTCATCTACCTCCGTACTCTTTCAACTTTCCCTCACGGTACTATCACTACCGGTGGGTTTCTCTATTTCTTACCACAGTGGAGGGTGGTTCCCCCGTCTTCCCCCTATTTAGCCAACAGGCGTACTGCAGAAATCCTATTACGGTTTCCTTATTTTATACATATTGAGGCGCCTTGAACGGGCCTAGTACCCTCTATGGGATAAAAGCACGCCTGCCTTGCGGCATTGCGTGCTCTAATTTTAATTTTCGGCGCCGAAGCACTTTATGGAGTATGCGAGCATACTTCGTAAAGGCCTCTTTCTTATTCCAAGAACACTCACCGTTTTAGAGAAAATCTCTTTTGATTTATTTATACTACTACTAAGATGTGTCACTTCGAAGCTTACGGTGTACGGGAACTACATTCTAAATGCCGCAATGATCTATCTTAACGCAGCACGCGTAACCTATTGGGCGCAAATACTTAAAATACGACCACCCTAAAGGTGATCATGTTTTGCAGCATAGGCACCTTTGTAGGTACTTCTCAATACTCTGCTCAGGCGTACTTCTACCCATTCCGCCCCCGGTTCGTTTTTATCCCCCCATTCAGTATTTTCATACTCCGGTCTTATTAAAGTTTTACCACTATACGCTGAGTTATTGGTGTAAATTAGGCGAAGAGGTACTACCCCTGGAGGCAGTACTTGCTCTGCTCGCCAGCTCTGACAGTTACCTACCAGAACATACATACCAATAGGGAAGCCTTACATTCAGCCGACGTGTACACCGCATGCCTTTTGCAGGGTGCGGGCTGGCCGTAGTTTGGCTTTCCTCAATAAGTGTAGCTTTAAAATTTAGTATTTATGCCTACCACGCAATCAAACCCCCTTCGTCTCCACAAGATAAAAATAAAAGTTTTATTTTTTCCAAAACGTTCTCCTTGTTTTAATTTTTTTTATAACAGTTGGTGTATATACAGATTGCTACTTGCATAACGGCCATATTAAAGATAGGTTCATCAACTATTAAAACCTGCCCAAGTTTGTAGGAGTTTTACGCAGCTGTCAAACAGCCGCCTCGCACTAAACTACCCTGTTTCGGACATGTACTTCAAAGCCAATTGTGTTTATAGTTTACATTCTCCAACCGCAGATTCCTCTACGATTACCTTGTTACGACTTCGCTCCAGTCCTGAATCGACTCTACAGTAGGCTACACACATAAGTCATTACTCTTATATTTTTTCCTCTCCTATCAGCAAACCCATTCCCCGAGCGTGACGGGCGGTGTGTACTGAGCCTTAGAACAAATTCACCGCGACATGCTGATTCGCGATTACTAGCGATTCCGACTTCATGCTTTCGAATTTCAGAAATACAATCCGTACTTTGGTGGGTATTTTAAGCTTAGCTCCAAAACATATTTGCCTCTTACTGAAACCCCCCTTGTAGCACATGCTTAGCCCAACCCATAAGGGCCATAACGACTTGACGTTTTCCCCTTCTTCCTCCTGTTTTTACAACAGACATCTCCTTAACTATTTAAGCAAGTCTAAGAAAACTCTGCCCATATTCCTTACCTGGTCAAGCCGGGCATAGGGCACATGTTCGCAAAGTTTTCCATGAGTGAAGGCCCAAGCTACCAATTACTCGTAGCTACGCGCCTCCTTGCCTTATCTCCCTTAAGGACGAGGTTTACATTCGTGACTTAAAATTAATTAACGACTTCACAGTTACGAATTAACGGCAGCCATGCAACACCTGTAGAGTATCCTATAAGATATTTCCAAACGCGGAACTTATCGATACGTATGCAAGAGTTGGTAAGATTATCCGTGTATTATCAGATTAAAACACATGCTCCACCGCTTGGAAAAAGCTCCCGTCAATTCCCTTGAGTTTCACCCTTGCGACAGTACTTCCCAGGCGGAGTGTTTCCGTGTTAACTACAACCTAAACTTAGTCGAGGTTGAACACTCATCGTTTACAGCGCAGACTACCGGGGTCTCTAATCCCGTTTGATACCAGCGCCTTCGTACCTCAGCGTCAGTTTTAGGTTGAATAAAGCTTCCACCTTAAGCAGTCCTCCAAGTATCTAAGTATTTTAACACTTCTCAAAGAATTCTATTAAGACACTCCTAAAACTCATAGTAAATTAGTTTTGGAAACGCTTCTACAATATAACATTCCAGTCTTTCGTAATTCCAACTTGATTTACCACCTACGTACCCTTTACGCCCAATCATGCTGGATAACGCTTGCTCCCTCTGTCTTACCGCGACTGCTGGCACAGAGTTGGTCGGAACTTCTTCAGTCCTTAAATATATCCGAACATTGCTTTGGACTAGTAGGGTTTTACGACATAACCGTCAGTCACCCTCATAACATCACTGAGTCAGGCTTACGCCCATTGCTCAAAATTCCCCACTGCAGCCCCCAACGGGGGTTCGGGCCGTTTACAGTCCCGATGTGGCTGTGCGTCCTCTCAGACCAGCTAGCGATCGACAGCTTGGTGAGCCTTTACCTCCGCCAACAACTTAATCACTGAATACCACTCTTCACAAAAGCATCTTAGACTATTTAGTACACACATTGTATATAATGCATTTGGGCTTTGTCTTACCCGTACTCCGTGTCGTAGTAAATCCTTTTACACCCGAGCGCCGCACTACCCTCAAAGGGCCAGACTCGCATGTGTTAATATGTGTTACCAGCGTTCACCCATAGCCGGGATCAGACTTCAACATGTAACATTTGGACCTATTCTTACCTTTTTAAAACTTTTTCCCGCGCCGGATTTATATTGCGGGCGGGTTATCGGGCACTACAAAAATCACTGAAATTGTGTTAAGAGTCAGACAACCGGCCACGTCGCTGAAAACAGTAACCAATGTACGGCACTGCCGCTTGCCGCTGCCAGGACAGCCGATGAGCTGTCCCCCACTTGCCACAAGTCAAGCACAGAAATAGTAGATGCCACAAGATTGATCAAAGGTAAAAAGACGATTAAAAGTGGCATATAGAACAGAATTAGTGCTATTTTCCAAACTGACAAAAAACCGCACGTACCGGTTAACGTAGTTATTCTTAACCTGCCGCGTCCCGTAAATAAAAGGCTTATTAGCAATCGCAAATAGCCGAAACCTAAGATTGGGGTAAGCAGTAGGAGAAGGGGCAAGTACAACAAGCCAGAGCCGCTCTCAAAAACTTGTAAATATATTACCAGTTTTGAAAAAAAACCCAACGCTGGCGGTAGGCCCATAAGGGAGAGTAGGGCTAATGCAAGAGCCTTAGCCATTCGGCTTTGACTACCGCCTCTTAGGGCGGAAAGCTGTGATATAAATTTAAGCTCACTGTGTCTTCCAGTCACAGACACTAGGCGGGTTGTGTAAAATATGTAAAAAATGGCGTGCCAAGTTATTAAGTAAACGGCGAAGTACAGTTTTGCGTTGAATGACGAGTACCCTAAACCCCCATTGTACAAACCTAGTCCAAATAGTACAAACCCTATAGAGCTCATGTACGAGTAGGCCCAAAACCTCTTTAGCTTTTGTTGGCGAAGGGCGCCAAACGCACCTACCGCTATGGAGCCTAAGGCTGACCATTCTAGTAGAGGGTTGATTACACTGCCAACACTGCCGAAAACAATTAAAAACTTTAAAAGTACCCCAAGAACGACTATTTTTAACGGTATGGTGTACAAGTACAGCAGTTTTCAGTTAGCGCTGTGATACACATCTGCTAAATAGAAATGAAACGGAAACGCCCCTAATTTGAATAAAAAGGCTACAATTAGTAGTAAAACCACTAGTCGTTGAAGGTACGATAACCCAACCGCACCTTCGGATGCTGTTAGGCCGTATAAGTTTATAAAATTAAAAACAGAAAAATCTAAGCTTAAGTATTCAAAAAAAAATAAAATCGCAGCAAAGAATACCAAACATGTGACTAGAAGACCGACCAAAAAATACTTAAGGCCGGCTTCTACCGACCGTACATTGCCCTTAACGAAAAGGGCATAAAGTGAGATGTTAACCCCGACTCAACAAATTAACACCTCAATTAAGTTATTAGAAAGGGCCAATGCGGTTAAAAATATGAACAGAAACGCTTTAAAAAATCCAACATTTTGAAAAATATTTTGCATTTTACCAAATTAAAGAAATCGGGACACGTCGTCCCGCCAATGCCAGCAGACGTACGTATTTAATTGACGCCAATTGGCTACTAGTGGCCACTACTTTTGGCAAATACGGACGCGAAAACGTGCCTATTTTTGTTTTTTTTAAAATAAGTGTACGCATCAAAGTACCTGTCGGAGATAGGTGCTGTAGTGCTGCACGGTAGGCCTCCCGTATTGTTTGTTCCGATAAGTTTCCGGCTCCTCAAACCTTGAAGATGCCCGACCTTGCGTGTATATTGTTGTTAACTAGGTTACTATACCTGCTGTTAAAAATACCATTGTCCGACAGCCCAACCCCCGCACCGAATTGGCCAGCCCCTTCGGTGTACCTTGCGGCCACTGCATCTAGCAATCCTAAAGTTAACGCACTTCCGGAAATTTTACGCATAAAATACTGTTGCGTAAAAGTAGTACGGTAACGGGCAGCATTTAGGGGAGTTATTGCGGATAAGTTTGTTTTATCCCAACCCTCTTTGCTTGAAACTACGTTAGTGCGGGCTGTGGTAGGCGCATAGTCCAAATAACTGCGGATTAGTTTTAAAAAGTTGCCTTTGAGAATCCCAAAACTCATCATGGTGGTTCTTAGTACGTCTGACTGCCCGGCCAGCTTATGTCTGCGACCTTTACACATTCTGGTAAAATAAAAACTCAACGCCTTGTGTGTGATTTTGGCCAGCCCTTGACCGCTGATTCATTTTTTTTTACCCGATATGTGGTCGTGCAGGCCGCGTAGGCGAATATTCTCTCGGTGTTGGAAAGCTTGACGTTTACTATAGCGCCACCACTGCACGTAATGTACGTACGGGATAAACACGATTGGCTTTCCTTGGCGGAATTTTAACATTAAGCCTAGTTCCCTTTGGATGTTAAAAGTTTTTGTGGCCCGAAACGTACTTGCGAAATACTTCGTAAAGTAGTAAGCGGTCGAGCCTTCGAAGTAAGTCAGCGCCTCTCGACTTGTTCGGTGCTTGCTGTCCCAAAAACCTAACGACTTGGTCCAATCTTTCTTCTGTGACTTAAGGGGGAATTTTTTACGCCGAGTCTTGTACCAGTAAGGCGGCAGTCTGCGTTTTGCGTTTTGCCTAAATCTGTCTGCAGCAAAGCGATAGTTTGGTACTCGGTAAGGGTATTTTAAGCGGACCAATTGTCGTCATTTTTTTTTAAATAGGTATGTGGGGTACAGTTTGGGTAACTTTTGCCGCAATATACGCATCTCATTTTTGAGTACTGTGCGCAAATACTTTACTTTGGGCATAACGTGTTGCAGTGCTGCATGACCTACGGCACTTGGGAGTCTTATGCGCTTTTCTGAAATACGTCGGTTAAATCTAGTAACGAAGTAGAACTTAGACACCAACCTTCAGTAGAAAAACGGCACAATGGTATCAGTCTGTAGCAGTGCTCTAGATTTTCGGTATATCAAATGTCTTAATTTTAACTGTTGGGCTGACCAGTATTTCCCTAGGATGGGGTTAGACACTTTAGGAGGCGCCGGCCTTGGCTTATTTTGTTTCAATAGCCTATGGCGCTTTTCTAATAGGCGTTGCCTACGGAAATACCCAAAACTGCTGTACTCTTTAGTCATGGCAGCTCACCTCTCGTAAATATATTTCTTATTACGCACGAACGTAACGGCTCTCCTTAGGGCTGCCTTTTGGCCAGTCCTTGCTTTCTGAATTAAGGCTGACAATCTCCTGCCGCGTAGGTGGTTCATCCTAAAGTGGCGCAGGTTGAGGTACGTTGGGGATTGGCGCGTTCCAAAATAAGTTACTGAGGGTTGTTTAGTAAAACTGCCCTGTGCCAACCTTACTTTAAAAATATAGTGGTATATAAACTTTTTAAATAATCTACTCTTTGAGCGGAACATGCCGAACTCTCGGTGCCTTAATCTGCGAACTTGCGTAAGCAGGAATTTTTGAAAAATAAATCTCCTCTTTAACCTGGCCCTTCCCATACTCAAAGGCCCTCTTGTACTGGTTTTTTGTAAAATTCTACGATAGTTTGTTTTTCTACGGACAGGGCGGGTTTTCAAGCTTCAAGAATCGGCAGTAGTGTTAATGTTTTTCAACCGTTGGCGGACACTGTGGATTATCCGCCCGGTTCGTCGACTTGTGTCGTTGGCCAGAGTACCAGCAAACCCCAATTTGGCTTTTAGGCCTACGGCCCGTTTAGCAATTAGTCCCAAACTTATAAATTGGGTATTGTGCGGTACGTTAACGCACATTGCTGTTTGGCCTATAGTACCTCCTAAAGCGGCCCTGCTTAGTATTTGTCCATTTGCTCAAAACTGTAAGTTGCGGCTAAACAGCATAGGGGAGGATGCTTGGCCCACCCTTCTGCTGTTTGTTAAAAACACCTTATGTTGTATACCGGCTCTTCTCTTACGCTGCAATAAGTAATGTTTCGAATTGCGTAAAGGCAAGTTCTGCCTTCGAGCCTTGCGGCGAGGGTGCGTAACTTTGACTACGTACTTGCCGTACTTGCCTGTGTAAACTCGCCGAACTTTGACACGCCGTACGTATCCCGCAGTTCGCAGCTTGGACCTATTTCAAAACTTACGAAATCTAAGAAAGCGCTTACGTCCTATCGTAGTAAGCTTGCGGTATGTTCGGTACTTACGTGACCGCATTCGTCGCTGATGGCGTATTTTTTTTATTCAAAGCTTTTTAACAGTGTCTTTGTTCGGTTTGTTGGGCCTAAACTTACTTCTGGATGCCCGTAGTCTTTTTGCTAGAAGCCCATAACCAAAAAGCTTGGCCAGTACTTTAAAAAGTGGAAAACCCATTTTCGGGTGTCTCTGCATTCGGCGAATCAGCCAGAATGGCTTCCGTTGCGCGCCTATAAATTGTAAAATTTTTAATAAAAAATTCCATTTTTTAAAAAAGTAAAACTGGTGGGCAACTTTGAGTTTGGACACTTTTTTTGATCTGCCCAGCAAGCGGTGCTTAATTAGCACTTTACTACAACCCCCAAGCGAATTGTGGTTAGTCAGTGCTCGCAGCAATAGGGTTTGTAAAAACAATTCCCTTTGGTCACTGTTCGACAGTACCCTTTGGCGCGCGAGAGCTTCCGCTCTTATAACACTTCCTGCCCTACTGCAGGTGCTGCTTCTAGCCGCCCGGCCTACTGTTCGTAGGGAGCGTAAGGCCGGCACGTATGCGACGTTACGTAATTTTCTCGTATGTGTAAAAATATTAGTTCAACTGGGCATCACAAACTTTGGGGCACGTCTGCTAAATTTTCTTAGGCTTACGGATCTTTTAGCAGAACCCGACTTACGAATACTGAATGTATACGCCCGGGGGCGTAGCGGCAGTTTATTAGGGATAGGCGTAGTTTGTACATATCTTGTACTCCGTAGTTGGCCTTGTTGCCTAAACAAGAATGTACTTTTATTTATGCCAGCAGGACAGTCCCCTTCCGTACGGCTAAAATATTTGGCCCCTACCCCTTTCGTAAAAACATTATATTGTTCAAATTGTCCGGCTCCAAATTCTGCACCAGTACGCGGGTACGCGTATTTTAAAGTGGTGTACTTTGTTGAACCCGATAAGCTATCGGCCCTTCTGCTCGAAAGCATCGACCGTCGGGCCTGACAGAATAAGTTTACGCGGACACTCGCACCGCTACGGTAGGTCCTCAGAAAGCGCTGCAGTACAGTAATTTTTCTACCTGCTGTGTGCAGAAGCCTGGTTTGGTGTCGAATTTGGCCCAAAAGACGTACTGCGTAGGGGGTAAAAAATAGACGTTCTAGACGCACCGTTCAGTGATGCGAAGCGTTGTTAGTTTTTTGTTTGTGTTTTTCAAAATATTTGTAGACATGCGTAAGTCAAAGATACATTCGCCTAGTGGCTACGGACATTTGACTATTTAGTTTGAGTAGCCTGCTTTGGCGATGTTCAAAATCTGTAAGGCAATTAGCGTATTTTGCTAAAGTTTGGTCATATTCTGTACGCCCCACGCCCTTTAAGTTTAGGGCGAGGCGCTGTTGACGTATTAGTCGTATAACCGTGTACCACAACAGGCGAGATAGCCCTACTCCGCCCGATACGGTATGTTTAAAACCTAGGGCTTTGTATGCCGACAAGACTTCTAGAAGTTCTCGGTGACGTATGTCTGCTGGAAAAAAGGAACTGCGTTTTAGTTTGGCGCCTTTGCTCAGAAGGCCCACCGCTGTAACGTTTTGAAACGGCTTATTTGAATTAAGCGTTAACCTATTGACCAGTAAGTGTGCGTAAACTTGTAAAATTGAGCTCGGTCGGGCGCTGAAGGCGTTTTTTTGCAGCCCCCGTACCTTTTGCGTACAGGCAGTAGCTCTAATGCAGTGTAATTGCTTCATTGGTGTAGATGACCGAAAGGACAACAAATACGTATGCTTGTAAGCAAGCAACAACAACCTCCAGCGCAGTTACTGCAATAACTACGAAATTAAAAATTAAAGTAAATATGCCGTAACAAATCAAATTGTCCATTGACGCAAAAACTAATCCTGAGAGTATTTTGACTAAAGCATGCCCTGACAGCATGTTGGCAAAAAGTCGAATAGCGAGGCTAAACAGCCTAGTTGCGTATGATATAAGCTCAATTACAACCATAAAGGGTACTAAAACCGCACCTATTCCGGCCGGACAGAAGAAACTAGCCGCTTTTACCTTATGCGATCGGACAAATAGGTAGAAATTGCCGAAAAAAGATGTACCGCTTAAAGTTAAAGTTACGACCAAATAACTAGTTATAGTTAGTGAATAGGGAACCATACCTAGCAAATTAGAGACCAGCAGAAATGTAAACAGGGTAAAGTAGTAGTTAAAAAAGCTTCCCCTATTGGTAGTCAAGTTCCCCAGTATCTGGTAATATACAAATAAGCTTAACTTTTGAGTTACAAAAGTGAAAAGCTCGGCATAAAGTTTTTCAACCGGAGTTATCTCTAACCTCCGCTGTACTAGGTAAGTAAGGTATACGAAAAATACTAACAGTACGACAAGGTTGTTTAGGTAAGATATCGGATTTGAGTAAATCAAATACTGTAAGTAGGGCAACATGCCCATATCAAACGTTGTGTAGGGGACGATTTCAAACTGCTCCAAGGCACTGAAGTTTTTAAGGTTTTTTTTTAATATTTCTAATAGCATAATTTTGTGGTTTTTTCTATTCAATGCCCTCACCTATGTTAGGTGTACTTTGGCAGACTGCCAAATTGGCCGTACATACATATGCCTGTAAAAAAATTTTCAATAAAAATTACTTTTTCCACTTGCCCAATTTTTTCATTAAAATACCAAAATAAGTAGAACAAAAGAGCCAACGAGAGTTAAAAAAGCTAAATCGCCGACGCGAATCCTGACCTCCGGTAACCCCCCCATTAGAAAAAAATTCAGTAGGTGGAAAAAACTACCCAGTACGGGGCCGGAATCTTCTGTGCTGCGGTCGTTGCTTGTAGCCACGTCAGCGAGGGAAAAAAGAAGATTTATGCCCTGGGTAGACTTTGAAACTGCTATTTCCGCAATACGTACTGCGGCTGTTGCTCCTGTCCGATAAACTAACCCTATTTCTGTGTCCGGGAGTTGGGCTGCTGTTTTTTGGTGAAGCTTTGTTACGGCTAAAAGAAACTCCAATCTTGTCTCTAGGCTATTTCAAAACAGTAACGGTATCTGTAGGTATATTTGAAGTCAAGCCCCCACGATCGACGTGAGGTAGTACCAGACGAATGTGGTAGCGTATTGCACTATGTCGCGTAGCTGGACAGATCAAAATAATAAATTCCCATCATAGTGTGAGTATGGCATGTGAGGGAAAAGGTCGACAAAATCTCCGAAAAAACTATGCTCGTACGTGTTTGGCAGTCCGGTATTGTGGCTTACGTCATCGTCTCGTATCGCCGTCCAGCTGTTTATAGCTGCATCGGTATCGTATGCTGGATTTTGTAATGGGTTTTCAACAAATTGGGGCTGTAGCCAACTCTTTCCGAATAGGCGGTAATCGTACGACAGTAGGAAATCCCGGTAGTGCTCTTGGGTGTCCCGGACTATACCGTACGACAGCTCACGCTGTGCTGCCTGCGTAAAGTGTCCGCCCTCCACGCTTCGCCACCACAGATCTCGAAAATTTAAGTCCCTATCTTTGAATTTATGAAATTCAGCAGTAGCGGCACCCGCCGTTCGTTCGTCTTCTTGAATACCCTCCTCGGTTGTTGGTATGAATGAGACGTTAGTCTTTCTGATCGGAAAGCGTGGGTACCCCATATCATCACTGCGGATACGGGTTGAGGTTGTAAAGTCACTTAGGGCGTAATACGGCGCATTTCTGCCAAAACCGCTATCGTCTGAGATTTTAAACCCGTGAAGGCCCCTCGGCTGGGAGTACTCTACTTGACTTGGGTCGACATAGTTGAACGGTATGTTGTTATGGGAGAAATACTTTGAGCCGTTGGGCGGTTGAAGCCAATGCTCATCGCCTTCTGTATGTTCTGAAAGAAAATTTTGAACTCTTAATCTTGGGGAGAAGTGGAACCTATCTTTTTTTTTATACCCGTCCCTCATTTCGAACCGCTTATTTAGTTTTTGCATCATGCCCTCCTTAATTTCCGGATCAAAATCTTCTTTTACGATGTAAAAACTTAGCCCTGGAAGGTTTCAGAGGTCGTCTCCATCCGTATTCACATCTTCGCTGGGATTGGTGAAGTGCATTAGCCCACTCTCGTTCCGAGGTTCGTAGTGTAGCTTCTCGGTCGCTCAGTAGTTTCCTGTTCGGGTATTGGCATCATAGAATGGGTCAAAATTTTGTTCGGTAAGTATGCCGCGTCACGGGTATGCCGCCAAGCGCGGACGCCGGTAGAGTCCGCTTTGGCGATAGTTGGGTAAGTTGTTATAAAAGGCCAGCCGTGACATAAAACGGTTTCTTTTATTGAATTTTTTTTGATTATTGTACGATAAATAAAGACCTTGGCCACGAAGTGCGGCATAGTTTAAGTTCTTGGAGTATCTTTGTTTGAATTTTTTTTTATATAAGCCCGCGCCTTTCTCTCAGGTCGTGGCGGATACGTTAAACGCTTTGGCGCTCATGGCGCTCCTCAACTTCTTAATCATGTTATTACTGTGACCCCCGCTACCCGAAGCTTCTCAGTCGTACAAATCCCTCCCCGAAGCGCCTCGTCCGTAAAGGTATGACATAGACCGCTCCCGGGGAGCAAAAGATCTTAGGGCGAATTCGGAGCGACGGACAACCGGGGTACTTTTGTAGGGAATGTAGCCTTCTCCTCAAAGTACACTTTTTCGAAATAGGGTTGCGTTGGTCTTGAAGTGGTTAAACATGTATGTAGGTTTTTTTTTTAAGCGCTGCCCCCAACGGCCACCTATGCGCGTAGGTGCTCAATTTTGACTGCCGTACTCTCCCAGAACGGGGTCGGGAAGACCGCGGAAATTATTATGAAGCATGCTGGACGTTTCTACGGGAAGGTCCCACTCTCCATAACCTTTGTCTTCCGTACCCTCCCCATCTCCGACCCTTCCTGCCAATAGTGCGTGCGCAGGGGTGCTTGGTGAGATTACTTGCTGTCTGGTTGTAAGCATAGCTTTGTGGAGTGTGTCTGGGGGGGTGCTTGCTAAAAACTTACTAACTGGGGTTTTCGGTACCCCTAGGCCTACTGTAGTTAGAATTCGACTACGTAATTGCGACGGCAATTCTTGCTGTAGGCCTGACACATTTTGTCTTAAACTTTGACTAAATAAGTTGGAGTCGAAAGAGAGGGAGGGGCTGTACCGTTGGGGGGTCGTAGAGCCGACGAACCCTCAGAAGGTGCTGGGTAACGCGACTAGAGACAGCCGGTCGCTGTCGTGCTTGAGGGAGGGGAGGGGGCGCTTGGCCTCACCCTTTAGAAGTTTTAACCTTGCAACCTCTTGGTTTTGTTGTCCAAAATAGAGGCTGGTAGTATTCTTTAGCAGGTCTTCCACGGCCGTTCGTTTGTAAAATTCTTCGTAAGGCGCTAAGAACTTTGCCGATTGGGGCAACTTAAATCTTTTAAAGTGGTCCTCGAGTACCTTGCCCCTCAGCGGGGAGGTGGGGCGCACACCGCCCTGCGCAATGCGCCGACTGCGGTAATCTGGGACTAAGAATAGGGAACTCGTATAGGGGGCTTGTCACATTGGGGCAGTTGGTGTAAAGGACAGGCGCTTATAAAACTGCTCGGCTTTTTTATCAAAGTAGTACTTTTCCTTTGCCGGGGTGTCGAGGCTAAACGTTTGCCTGTACACGTCATAGGGACGTCGCAGTTCTAATTTGCCAGGCGCCTCGGCTCTCGCCCATTTATGGTTGAGTTTTGACCTGCGGTTCGGCAAGAGCATGTGTAACTTCCAATCCTCCCTTCTTAAACTTCCGGCCCATATGTCAGTAGCAGCCTTGCTTGCAGCCCTCTGTTCTAGTTTTTGAGAAATTTTAGAGTGGGGAGCTTTGCTATTTGGTTTTAGGTTGGAAGAAGGTCTAGGCGTTGTGGAAAGAGGCAGTCGCCCAATTCGTCGTCGCGTAGCGCTGCTTGTTGTGGGGTGGGCCTTATCTGGACGAGTCTGGGGCCGGCGCCCCGTTCCCGCCCCCCTATAGGTTCTGGGGGGGGCTTGTTTCGGTGTTCGGTTAGTAAGGTACTTGGCTCCTTTAAATTTTTGAATATCGTCCTCCACTCAAACCCTTGGGTGGAACTCGAAATCGGTAAGTAGCTTGTTCTTTCCGAAAGATCGTCGTCTTGCATTACTGAGCAGTAACTTATTTCCAAACCAGTACCGTTCGTGGTCTATAGCCACGCACCAAGGCTCGCCCCCCCCGCCGTAAAGGTCTGCTAACACGTTGCCGAAACCGACTTTGGTGGGTTTTAGGGTAGGGGAGTTAACATCTGCCATTAGCTTACGGAACTGCCCTCTTTCCTTAGCTCCGTAATTACGAAAAGACCGACCGCCGATCTTGCCTAGCACGGTAAGGGTGGTATCTCGGGTATCTGCTTCCCTAAGTCGGGCCGCATTTTTATAGAAATAGTTGACCTTGTCTTTAGTTGCCGGCAAGGGGTGCTTTGTGGCTGCGGTTAGAAAACGTGGGTATGCGTGCAACATTAGCATTGAGATTTTTAATTTTTCCCAAACTTCCGCCCCTGCCTGTGGGCGTTTCCCAGGCAATTGGGGCAGCGCTTGACTTTTATGTACAGTAGCCGCTGCTTGAGCGTTGCTGTTTTTGTAGGTAAGGCTAGCCGCGGGGCGGGCTCCCTGGAAGTAAGAGCTTAAACTGTGCGCTGACCTTGTAGGACTTTGGCGGGGGGTTTGGAGTTTGTTAGGGTTTGTAGTAAGCATGAGTTTGGGGTTTTCAATTCAGAACTTATTGCCATAGCTTAGACTTTCAAGGTCTAAAAATGGTACCAGATTTCGTTTTGGGTACTCTGACCTCTTAAACTTCCAATTCGGTAGTTTTGCAAATTTTCGCCTTATTTCTAACTCCTCAACGGTAAGCAGCGGAGCGGCACTGTTTGGCATACTTGTGTTAAGGCCTTCGAACCTACTTTGTTTATCAGCTAAATTGTCGAACATGTTCCCGTACTTGACGTCCAGGTCCGTAAACTCAAACTGTGAATACCCCATACTCGGCCTAGCACCTTTGTGGGGTACCCCCCACTGTTGTGCGTGTAGCGTAGGGGACTGCTGTGATGGTGGGGTACCCCAACCTCCGTACAAGGACTGTAGTACAGTCTGTGCTCCGTACCCACTAACGGGAATTGGGGACTCGGGCATTACTTGCCCCAGGCTCTCTCTGTTATACTGCATGGGCAGATACTTGAGTTTAGAGCTGGGTGCTGAAGCGTATAGAGGTTTACTGTTTCTAAACAGCAAGTTGCGGTATTGTGGGTGGGCCGCCTCTGATACTTTGCTAAATCTGTAAGGGTTAAAGTTGTTTCCAAACGGGTCTCGGAAGACTTCATTTCACGAGTGTTTGGTTTTTTTTGTAAATACGGGCTCTACATTCTTTTTGGATAAGGTGTTTAGTCCCTTCCTGTGGTCAGACCTCTCCACCACCCTGCTTAAATAGTCGTACAGTCCTCAGTGGTTCAAGCCTGCCCCCCCCTTCTCGCGAATAGGCAGGTTCTTTGTTTGGGCCTGACTTGACAGGCCCATGCGCCGTAGGGCGTGCGGTAAGGAGATGCTTGGGGTTTTCCGGCCTAAGGCGAAATGGGGTTTGTGGGGGGATGCCCACCCCAGAACTACATCGGCTCTTTGTCTAGTTGCGGGTCGGCCTTGGGTAAGCTCTGACACAGGTTTTTTTCTAACCCTCTTTAAGTGACCGGTTTGGCGGCTTATTGGGGTGGCGGGCAACGAACTTTTTGTGTCGGCTACCAGGGTTGGGTATAGATGCAAGCTCCTGGTAAACACTTGGCGATCTTTACTTCTTCTCAACCCTAGGTAGTCTTTAAGCAAGGAGTCGCCTAAACGCTTACCGAATATGGTACCTAAGCGTTGAGAGCCCTTTTTGGCTGTAATGGTCTGGGCGGTAGAAGAACCGTATTCTAGTTTCTCTAAAAGTCGGTCTAGGGCGTTAGTGGGAGGGGGAGGGGGGCCGGTCCGGCCCCGTTCCTTCTGAGGTACGGTTGGGCGATTAGGAAACCCCATAAGGTTGAGGCGAAATTTAGCCAGCCCACTTGGCGGAGTTGTGTAAATGAGCTTACCCCGTGCCTTTTTATCAGTTTGTTGGTTGGTGGGGGGTAGTTCAAAATTTAAACCTACTCACTTTGAGGTAGGCTCCTTGAGACCTGATTGTGGCCTAAGGGCGGGCTGGGCGTTCCGGTCTGTGCGTAACATTTGCTCGTGGAGAGTTTGTAGGGGACCGACTCTCGGGGAAATAGCTTCGCGGCTGGTTCGGCGCAACCGAGACTGCGCCCCGGGCCAGGCTGACCTGCCTGCGCGCAAGGTTAATTCATTGGTTATGTCCCCAGGGCGGCCATACCCTTCCGGGCGTATGTTTTTCTTAAGGCCGGCTTGAAGCTTTATGGGGTGCGGTTGGGCACCGGGGGTGGGAGGTCTCCAAACCTTGTCCAAGCGCCGGTTAGGGACAACTCCCTGACCTAACTGAAGCCGGCGAATGTACCTTCGGTTTTTTTTATTTTTTAATCTCCTAGGAGTGTACGGCGTGTCTGCTTTTAGCAGCTTAGCCGAACCTGCTTTGTAGCCTGAGCGCACTTTGGCGCTCTGCGGTCAGGTTGGGGTTAGCAGCTCATGTGTGTAAGGTTTTCCCCTTTTTGGCCTGTAGGGGGCACTTAAAGACTCTTCCTTACTCCCGTCTGTTTTAGGGGGGGGTTTCGGGAACGACACAGTCACAGTTTTAGGGTTTGTTTTATATTTAGGATTGTCGATAAGGAGGGGGGATAGGCGCAGTTTTCTTGTTTGTTTTTTAATGGGCCGTTTTAGTTTTTTCTCTCTTTTGGGGATTCCGCTTTTCTCTTTTAAGTCCTTAAGTTTTTTGTGCCACTTTGGGGTTGTTGTCTTCGGCTTAACTTTTTTAATATTGCCTAGGTCGTCAGTGAAGGTCTTCGCTATTGGTGGCTTTTTTGGAGGCTTGAGTTTTCGGGTAGGAATCTTTTCAGTACCGCCTAAGTAAGACTGGGCCGCTCTTTTTTCGGGACCTAGGCTCAGGGGGTCGTCGTTAGTTACTTTTGCGCGATTACTTTTCAGGGCCCCTGTCTGACGAATTGCCTTTTCTGTCTGTTTAAGGCTAGTGCGTCTTTTAGGGTGGCCTTTTACCCTCTTACTGAGTTTGTCGATGGGGGTAACCTTGTCACGATACTTACGTACGGGTTGGGGGTTTGACCGCCTTCGCAGGGCTCCACTTTTGCTACGAACTTCTGTCCCAGGCCTTATAGTGGTCTGCTCGTCTTCAGAACCGCTTTCCGACAAGGTCTCGGGAATTCTGTCAGGGGGGGTTTCTGGACCAAGCCCCTTACCGAAACCCCGCAATGGTTCGGTCTTGGATCGGATTTGGCGGGGGGGTTTTTCAAGGCGTTCGCTAAGGCGTTCGGTGAGGACCTGTACAGTTACTTCCTGAATTTTTACCTTATGTTCTTTTCTTAACACGCCCGACCGCTCTTCTGCAATGTCGGGCTGTTGTGCGGTCTTCTTTCTTTGCTGTTTATCTTCCCAAGACGTTTGGTCCGGGACATTTACTGGCAATCAGCGGCGTATATTTTTAGGCCTTTGGGGCAAGGTTTCGCGCACTGCGATAACTACACCCTGAGGGGGTACTTTGCGGGAGGTACTGGCAGTATTACCGTTCGTTGTGTTAATTTCGTTACGCCAAGTCTGCGCACTGTCCACCGAGTCTCTGCCAAATAGGAAGTTTTTCTGGTCCGGTAGACTTTTTTTTGGCCCGAACCTTTTTGTGTTATGTTTGACACGCCCCTTTGCTTGCGTTTTCTTCTTGTCCTGCTCTGACATCTTCGGGGCGGTCTGTGCCCAGAGGTCTGGTTCAAGCTTTTTCCTTTTCTTTGGTTTAAACCCCTCTACCTTCGAGACGGCCTGCGTTTGGAAGTCCGGTTCGGAGATTTTTTCCTTCTTTAGTTTAAACCTTTCCTCCTTCGGGACGGCGCGTGTTCGGAAGTCCGGTTCGGAGATTTTTTCCTTCTTTGGCGCAACCCCCTCTACCTTCGAGAAGGCCTGTGTCTGGAAATCCGGTTCGGAGATTTTTTCTTTCTTTAGTTTAAACCTTTCCGCCCTCGAGACGGCCCGTGCTCGGAAGTTCCGTTCGGGGATTTTTTGCTTCTTTGGCGCAGCCCCCTCCACCGTCGGAGCCGCCGGTGTATGGAAGTCCCGTTCGGGGGGGTTTTCCTTCTCTTGTCCAACCTTCTTTACCTTCGGGACGGCCTGTATCTGGAAGTCCCGTTCGGAGGTTTTCTTCTTCTTTAATTTAAGCCCCTTTGGTTTTTTTTGTGACGATTTCTGGGACTTTAAAAGGCGCTTAGGCTTAGCAACTTTGGGCTCCGCAGGAAGTACCGGCTTCTTGGCCAAGTGGTCCGACTCGACCTCTAGAGCCGGGGTTGGGCCCGCTACCTTAGTTTCTGTTGTGAGGCGTATTTTTTTTTTAAAATCTAACCCTACGCTTAGCAGTCCTGAGTCTGCAGAGGGTCCTTCCAATGTACGCATTCTATGTCGGTTTTGGTATTTAATTAGGCCCCAACCTGGGTTGGCGGTCACGTTTCGTGTGTCTGCCTCTCGCAGCAACTTTGGCTGGGCGGCTGCGTGTCAGTTGCGCAACTTCCGTAAGCGTTGGGCCTGCCTCCGCTTGGTTTGGCTGCCGAACACCTCCAGCTCGGCCTTAAAGTATTTTTTTTGCAGTTTTTTCCTTAATTTGTCAGTCTGAGGAAGTAGTTTTTCACTGCTAATGTATAGCGGATTCTTTTTGCGGTTTTTTCAAAAAGTCCAATCATTTTCGTGTTTATACTTTAACGGCAAGTTAAATTCTGACATAGCTGCACCCTTACGGTCTGGCGCCCGTAGGCTAAAGTTATACCTTCCTAAAAATCGCTGAACGTAGTGGTCGTTGTTGTAATAAGCAGATCCTGCCGGATCTCTGAGTCAAGGTCTTCGCTTGCGGTTTTTTTTTCGGTAAGTTCGGAAAAACCCCTCGGGGGGGCTTAGTCGCATTCGTGGGTCGTAGAGGTGGGATCCGCTAGTGCTTAAGAGCCTCTGGAAGGGCTCTGCGGTCCCCTTGCCACGTTCGTCTAGAACACTAAAGTACGGTAAGTACTGCGGTCCTATCCGCAACCTTGCGTGGTCGGTGGTGTGTTTTGGGGGTGGATTGGCGATTCCTGTAGCT
>SMFF01000017.1_pt1 | contig 72387 bp, 105 predicted proteins | sample 2456181 | NCBI WGS metagenome assembly SMFF01 (sample SAMN10132611, study PRJNA489261) | soil metagenome | isolation source: day120 antibiotic-loamy sand soil ammended with raw manure from dairy cow... | place: USA | collected 2015-04-01
TTTTTTTTTTTTTTTTTTTTTTTTTTTTTTTTTTTTTTTTTTCGCGCTCCCATTATAACGGGCTGGCGCGCTTTTGCGTGTCTGGTCGGAAAAAAGTTCGCTGCGAACCGCTAAGAAAAAATTGAAAAAAGCGGGGCTTATGTATATATATACTATAGGTTATATATACTATGATTATATATACTAATACATATTAGTCGTATGTATTACTTTATATAATCAAAGGAACCTAAAACAATGCAAATCTATTCATGCACCGTGCAAAATGAATCGGATATTCTCTACATTCATGCGGAGTTTATCGGCTCAGCACTACAGAAGGCGCGTAGACTCACGCGCCTGTTGTTCAACTCGACGGCACAAGTCCGTCTGCGTGTAGTTAAAACACCGACCCAGCAGCAGTCCCTGCTGGCCGCTCAAATGGCCGTACTACTTGGTGAGCCACTACCACTCAAAGAACTTGAGAAAAGCTCACCAGCGCAGCCACAGACCCCCTCTGTCGATGATCTGTGGATCAAACTAACTGAAGAATTAAATCAGGCAGGATTATTATGAGCACAAAATTATTGTATGACCCAGTAAATCCGTTGCAGAATCTATCTGCGTGGTTTCTAAACCACAACATTGTAAGTGATCCAGTCGATGCGTTTGGGCTGGCATTGCTTACCGTCGCAGTAACAATAACTATCGCTGGCGCAATTTGCGCCAGTGTTTTCAATCACTTTGAGAAAAAGAAGAACAAATTATGACTAAGCAATTTATTCACCCACCAGCCCTCGACCACGTTGGTCTTTTTCGCAAATCGACCACAGAGACTTCTGTGGTCTACACCGCTGTGCCCTTCTCTCCAGAGGCTTTGCAGGATAATTACCTGCTGATTCGCACCATTGAAGATCCAGCGCTGGAGTACTGCCGGTATTTCCCAGTGCAAAAGCTACTGGAAGACGGGGCGCACGTCCCTTATTACGCTGTGGATGCGCTTCAGCGTATCCGTAACGCTATCACTCCGCCCGTACAACCAAAGCAATCTTGGTTGTACAGGATGTATGCTAAGGTGGCCACCATTTTTAGCTAAGGTGGCCACCACTTTTAGGGGGTACAAACCTGATGAAAGGTCTTCAGGAGGTTCTGTCCATCTGTGCAAAATATGTGCCCTTCACTGAGACTGTGGAGGACGCTATTTTGCAGGCGCAAAAATACAATGAACTCACGGAGCGCGAAACATTACTGGCGCTCCGTGAGTACCGTGGGTGGGCGTACCACCCTGACTTTCCTCTCTGCACGGATAAGAACACCTTGCAGAGAGTTTTAAATAACTGGCAAATCCGCCATTTTGTGAGGTAATTTTTATGGGAAGTTTAGAAGCGCTTCTGCGTGAAATAGCGCCAGAGTTATACGAAGGCGACGTGGAGCTGTTTGATCCACGGGCCGAAGTGGAAAGTGGTCGTGATTACGACTTTGAAGATGAGTGGGAAGGCGATTAGCCTTCCCATGTAACAAGGTGGCCACGACTTTTCAGTGGCATTTTTATGAAAGGTAATAAAATTATGTTTGCCATCCACGAAATCGCACCTGTCAGCTATAACCCTGACATCGACCAATTTCTTACACAAAACGAGGAGGTTTTAGACCTCCTCAAGGGGGCTGAGAGCCTCCATGAGCGTATTGAGGCCGAAGTTGGCCACCTACTAGCCTTAGAGGAGACTAGGCGTCTCCGTGAGGCTGTGGTGGACTGCTGGGAGTATCGGGAGGACTTAATTGCCTTCACGGTAAGAGCATACCTCCAAGTCTGCGAAGAACCGCACCTAGGAGCAATGGAGCTATGAGAACTCTACAGCAGCTCTTCAACTTTGCCATCGAGCAAGGGGAGTACCGCGAGAGCGGTTTTATGTGCAATAGCATGAAGCAGCTCTACCGTGAAGGTAAAATCACCAGAAAGGAGCGGGAAAAGGCTATCAACTCACTGGAGGCGTTTGTAGCGCCTCACGGCACGCTGGCCAACCGAGTGAGTGATTTCGACTGCCGTGGTCTGTACTCCATGCAAGGCAGCGATGAATACAACAAGGTGCAGATGAGAATCTACCAAAACTGGTCTGCACGCCGTCAAATTTTAAAAGCCCAGCAAAAGGCATGGGCTAAGGAGTACGTCAAGTGAGAACTATTCAAGAAATTTTTGACCTTGCCATCGAGCAAGAAGCCTATCAAGGCATCTATATGTGTGACGCTATCTGTGTGTTAGGTGACTGCCATCAAATTAACACGGTGGAAGAAACGCGTGCCCTAAATGAAATCAATAATTTCATCCATGGCAACTGGAGTTTGCACAACTTCATTACGGGGCAGAAGGTTACCATGTCTTGCCCTGATTTTGCAGAAACCATGTCGGTGCGCATGGCGATTTTTATGGACTGGGAAAATCGACAGGAATTAGTGGATAAGTTCCGTGAGGAGAACGCTGAATTATGCGGGCTAAGCAGCTGATAGTAATTGGAGCAGCTCTCGGTATTCCGGAACTGCTTGAAAAATACCTAGAGCCACCTACCAAGGTGGCCAAGGTAATAACCCAACAAGATATTGATCGTCTCGAAAAAGCCGAGGCTAAACGCATTAAGAGGAGAATCAAGAATGGATCAAGAACTGATTGAAATGTTCGAGGCTATGCTTGAGCAGCTACAAGATTATAGTGATAACGAGTGGGTGTGTGGCACTAGCAACACGTTTACAGTGGAAGATTTGCAAGAAAAACTCAAGGAGTTAAAGTCCAATGAATAAGTACCTAGTGACGATTATGGTCACAGTCTCCGGCTACGAAAAGGTGGCCTACCAATTAGTGCAGGCTGAAACTATGTGGGGTGCTGAAATAGCAGCGGTTAAGGCCGAAGCCCACAATGAGTTAGACCCGACGGTCAGTGGGTGGGTAGACGACATCTTCTACTACACCATCCGCGACATTGTGGAGCTGACTGAAGACCGCTTCAACGTGTTAAGTCGCTACATAGTCTAACCTGAATTGGCCAGTGCTTAGCAGGCATCTGGCCAGTCCTCTTCCACCTCTGCGCTGTGTCCAAAGACACTTTCATGATTTCTTTGTACCAGAAGGTCTCATGGGCAGCTAAATGCTGCTCCACAGCGACCGCTAAGACGGCTATAAGCTCCGCAGGCTCATATTCAAGGCCAACCCCAAGGGTAACCGTCAGCGTGTCTCTATCGAAGTCTGCGCTCAAACCAAAGCACTCCAGCCAATCTTGGCAGCCTGCTTCGGTTTGAACGTCTTTCGTAGGATTTCTATCCAGTTTCAATCGCGTCAGCGACTTGTATTTAAGCAGCTCAACACGCAAGTCGTCAGCGAACGTAAGGTGCTCATGCAAAATCATTATAAATCCTCGCTTGAAAACACAAAGCGAATGGCCGGCACGTCATAGGTCGGCATGTCGTGACCAATAATCTCAGCGATTTCAGTAACACGACTGTAGCTAAACTCGATCACGTAATTCAGCCAGTTACTGATTGTTGTAGTAGCAATGCGCAATTCACGAGCTACGGCAGCGGATGTAACTTCTGAGTTACGCAAGGCAGCGCGCACTTCTTCTTCTTGGGTTTTCACTTCGTCGATTAAAGAAATGGCACCATCGAGCTGTAAGGTGCCGTCAGTGATCCCAAACCCAAGCGCAGACAGTACTTTAATGCGGGCTTTAAAGTTTTCAGGTGTCGCAATAACACCCTTAGGTAAAATACGGCAGCTGGTAGCTAAGGCGGAAGCGACAGCGGATTCTAATTCTAAGTCTTTCATAAGTCTTTCTCCATAAGGTGAAACTGAACATTAGCAGCGAAATATATACATAGTCAAGAACTATTTAAGGGTCGCGATTATAAATCAACTGCAAGCAGAATGCAAGAAAAAAGTGCCCTTATTATTATTAACAATAACAGTGTTATTCCATAGGATAATAAAGGGGATTTATTTTTAGTGTGTATTTTGTGTATTTTCACTGTTTATTTCACTGTCTGTTTTATTGTTGTTTTCGTCACTTCTGTCATAGTTTTTACTTCAGCCAAAAAACATATCCAGTTGTGGAGAATTTTTTTGAAAGTGAAACTTTTTTGTTTTATTCCTCCGCAGCTGGATAGTATTTCGGTGTTTTGCTGTTTTTCACCCGAAACACCTGTTTCGCCCAGCTATAGCTGGCCCAAACCCTCTGTCATAGTTTTGGAAAACAGCACTTTAAAGTCAAAACTATGACACAACTACCCTTTTTCGCCCTAAAAATTGATCAAAAAGTAACCAGAATCGACGCTGACAAGCTTCACTGTATATACCCTCCAGAAAATTTGGCGGTATATACTTGATGGTGTTTTTTGCCTTTGGTTATATACCCCCAAATTTTCAACACCTTATACTCTAAAAACAGCCTCAAACCCGCACCACCTCTACCTTTCACCTTAAAATAGGTGTAAAATCCGCCCAGACTTCAAAGTCAAAACTATGACATAAGCCCTTTTTCCACTAACATAGGTTTGCCCCATGAAATATCTATCCATTTACGGCCACCAAGGGCCTCTAAATCACCCCCCAAAAATCCTCCACCCACCCACCCAAAAGGAAATAGAAAGTTACGACTTTTACTATCGGCAATGCGTCGCTGACATCCTGCCCTATGAACCAAGCCCATTCATTCGGGAATCCTTGGGGCTGCCCTTACTACCTCTGTTGATCTCATCAACTGAGATATTGAGACCACCCTCAAGGTTTTTTGGCCACCACAACCAGGTGCTCATCCCAGAACCTCAACCCCAAACAACCCGTCAAACCGTAAAGGTGCTGCACACTCCAGCCCTCCACGAGCCGACGCCACAGCCACAAAGTCAACGGATAGAACACCTACTGACCCTCTGCCAGCAGTGGGGCATTCCCTTACAAGGTGCCCTCTATTTTCTGGTATGGGAAAACAGACGACTTAATGGCCAGCTGATCTACAGCCCAAACGAACTGCGACGCCTGAACGAGTTCTTAGACTTCGACGGTGCTTGGCAGGACAGGTTCCGTATTTGAGTTACGCAGTAACTCAAACCCATAACAAGGAGTAAACCTCTTATGTACAACACCCTGCTTCAACTAAAAAACAGCCCTCCACCTGTGAAAACAGCGGGTATTTGCTACAACATCACGGAGCTGCGTGATGACTTAGAAAATTGGCCTGTTGTATCTGCTGTGGGGCAGATCCTAGAAAAATACTGGCCATTATATTCTGGACTGGTGGGATACCCTGTCCCTCACCCTGATGAAGACGCTGATGATGCCTATGAGGGGTTCTGCGGCTGGGGCAACCTCTGGGATCGCCGCACTGCCTATGGCAAAAACCGATATAGCGCCTTGGAGTGTTTAATTGAACATTCCAATGAACTAGCTGAAATTTATAATGGACTCATATCATGAAAGCATTCTTAAAATCGCTGCGTAACCATAAGGATAAAACATCGGGTATTTGCCACCATTTGGCCGAACGCACTAAGGTGCCAGTCCACCAAATCTGCCCTTTAGTTGGTAAGGTGCTGGCAGAACATTGGCCGCTGTATTCTGGGAACTTAAAATACCCCATCCCACATCCAACCCTTCCACCGACCACGGCTTTCACTGACACAATGTGGCGCTCTAATAATTACTGGGATCGCCGCACTGCCTACGGTAAAAACCGATATAGCGCCTTGGAGTGTCTAATTAGGCACTCCGATGAACTAGAGGAATACCTGCTGCTACACAAACTTTGGGTAGACCTTAGAGCCCTTAAGGAAAGCCCACCGCTGCCAGATTCGGATGGTGGCATCTGTATCATAATTGATGGTGATGATGCTTACCCAGAAGATTGGGTAAGTGACAAGGTGAACAACATCCTATCCAGACACTGGCCATTACACTCAGGAGACGTGGTGTTTCCTGTCCCATGTCCTAACTATCCCGATGACGCATACGCTGCTTATATGCACTCGGAGGGGCATTGGGATGCGTCCACAGAGTATGGTCGAAACCGTTTCTCTGCATTAGATTGCTTAATCGAGCAACTAACAGTCCAGCTGACGTAAGTCAGCTGGTCCTCAAATAAGGAAAATAAACATGGAATACACTCTTGAACACTTGGGCGATTCCGTCCACGACTTTTTAGCCCGCCTCAAGGCCGTGAAGGCTTCGCCTCACACTTTCATTGGGATTTGCCAAAACTTGGTAGAGCCTATTGGATGGGATGACCACTGCGAATCCTACACAGATGAAGTCAGCGCCATCTTATCCACATGGGAGAATTACTCAGGTGACAGCACCTTCCCTATTCCTTCAACCGATAAACACAAGGACGCCGCAGCCCTGTATGTATTCGTTGAGGACTACTGGGATACCGAAACAGAATACGGCCGGCTGCGCCACGAGGCGTTGGATTACATCATCACTGCGGTGGAGGGTTGGATCAATGCGAGAGCTTGAAAAGGTGGCGGCAATCCTTTTACCTCATGCGACTATAGCTGGAGAACTCCAACTACATTCCCATACGGCGAAAGGGTTTGAGACTAAAACCTACCCCTTAGACTTACACCACATCAATGCCCACATTGATCCCTACTTCACCCTTTTACTGTCACCGATGAATACATACCGACTTAAGGTCGGCACCTTATACCTCTCCCCAGAGGAATACGCTGACCCTCACATCCGAGCCAAGTATAAGCACGAGGCTTGCCGGTTAATGCGACACCACTTACAGGGCTAATTATTATGAGCAAGTTAATAGATAAACAGGTTGATGAAATGTTGACCGCTGCCGGTATTAAGTACACGGCCACTTTGTTAGGTGCGACCGGAAACACGTCTTGGGGCAATGTTGAATGTGACCAGTGGGTCATCACATTTGGCACCCAGTCCTTCCCTTTTTACACAGGTACAGGGTTACGGAAAAAGCCCAAGTCCTTTTCACGAAACGTAAAACCAGAGGCAGTCACCCCATCAGCTGCCTCGGTGCTTTACTGCTTGCTCTCCGACGCAGCGGCAGCGGATATGAACCACCACGACTGGTGTGACTCATTTGGTTACGACCGAGACAGTCGTAAGGCATTGCAGATATACACCGCCTGCTTGGAGCAGTCGGAAAGACTGTTCAAAATATTCCCGCGCCCCTTGATAGATGAACTAGAGGAGCTTCTCAGTGAGTATTAGAGACCGACTCATTTCCCTTAGAACCCATCGAGAAAACCCCAAGGTGGGCATTTGTGGCAACGCTTTTGAAGACCAAACGCACGAATCTGACCGAGCAGTGGGCCACATTCTTAGTAGGTATTGGCCTCATTTCTCCGGCTCAATTCAGTTCCCCATACCTTCCCCAACAACCTTGAACAGCCCAAGGTCCTACTACTGGAACTGTTTACACAACAAATGGGACACGGCCACAGAATATGGTCGTCTCAGATTTGACGCCTTGGAGTGTTTAATTAAACACTCCACAGAATTAGAAAACTTATACGAAATCTTAAAATTGGAAGCAAACCTATGAAAAAGTTATTAGCAGCAACTGCAGTTTTAGCCCTTACGTTAGGTGGCTGTGATTACCAAGAGCCACCACCAAAACGTCTGGTGGAGCTACGAACCACTAACTGCAACATGATCACCATGCTGACTCAAGCGGTGATTGATACAGGATTGCCACCGGCACAGGCCATGCAGCACGTTGATCCACTAAAGCCTTATTTCAACGACATCTATTTGGCACTCACATCTCACGACCCAATTACACAAATGAACTTAAACCATAAAGCCTGCTTAGCCCGAGTGAATGCCCCAGTTGGAGAGTTTCAATGACATACACATTAAAAATGATCGACATCTGCCTGCCTGACTATTTCGCTGGCTCAAGCGAGATAGTCTTGCAAATCCCAATTTACAAGGCGATGACCCTTGAGGAAATCAAGGAAGCTTTGCAGGCCGAGCTAAACTACAACTGGGAACACTATGAGTACTACTGTTCACCAGAGCTGCTGGACTCCGCTATTGAAGCATTAACCACCGGTGAAGCCTCAGATTACCGGTACTTTAAAGAGGTGCCAAAGCCTCGACAACAGGACGAATGGGCAGTCAATGCTTACTTTGTAGCCTTACCCATAGGTGATTTATGCACGAATTAACTGTTTCACTCAAAGGTCTTAATCAAGACCAGCTTGAAAAATTGCAGGACGTTTACTATCACTTAGGCTGCACTTGGGACTGCCTTAGCGAGGGTGAAAAATACTTCGACCTGTTAGCTTACAGGGCTGAAACCCTAACAAACAGGTCGCGTCTGAGTGACTCCAAATCAACGATTTACTGGTCACGAGGAATGAACTATACCCATACCCACACCTATGAAGAGGCGCTTGCCTTAGTTGCACCGAACAGTGACGTGTTGCGACAACAGCTTGATGACAACGAAAAACTGATCAGCAAGTTGCAAGAGGAAAACGTGAGAATCGTGCAAGAGTTGCGCAAGAGAAAGTTAAAACCACTTTAGTAAGGGACACTTTATGAAGTATATATTTCAAGCGGCATTCAACGACAAGAGCCCCTGGGCTCTTGCTCAAATTATGAATCATTTTAAGGTCGGGCCAGAATGGTTCCGCAATCCAAAAGTAACTCCCGAACTGTTGGTTCGGGAGTTAGTTAAAGCCGTGGGTGCTCACCCTCGCCAAACCCTTTCACAGCCTATCATTGAGAAGATTAGGGAACTCGTAAGGCAACTGCCCTACGACCTCATTGAGATGCACGAAGGTGAATATCGCAGCAAGATCGTGATGTCAGCTGTCTACGATAGCAGTGAAGCTTACGACTATATTGAAAGCTGTTACCACGAGGTCAGCTGTCCTGAGTGCGGCGAGAAGGGAGTGATTGGTGAGTATGGGTTCGTTGAATGGAACTTCAAAGAAGTAGGTCCTTACCAAAAGTGCAACTCATGCTGTAAGTTGTTCCGCGCAAAGTTAGACCCAATTCATTACACCATGAAGTCCGTTGAACACCTGCTCGATCAAGAAATGCAGATGCAGTTTGAAGGGGTCGAGGAGCTGTTGAAGTCCTATTGTGAACACCATTACCGAGAGTTCGACGGCTTCTATATTGAAGGTCGCAACCTAAACTGGCGTGGAAGCTCTGGGTACCACACCTGTTCGATCAAACCTGACGACCTGTTAAGTGCCCTAACAGTTGATTCCGACTACACCTTAGAGTTGGAGTGGCGCACCGATGGGACTCTGGAGACAACCTGTGCCCACCACGACGCCACATCAGGCTACACAGTGACGCCAACCCATCGCTGTGACCTATCAGGGGAGTTTATCAAGCCTATTGACCTGGAGGACGCCAAGCGACTTGCTAAGGTGTACAACATTCTTGAGCAGAACAAGTGGGACGCTGATTATGTTGACCCAGAAGGTTGGGAATACATCGACTTTGACTCCCTGAGTGAGGAAGTCAATGAGCTAATTCAAACTCAAGGTTCTGGTATCACAGAAGAGTTTGCAACCCTTTTAATGGAGGTGCTTGAATGCTCCTAGCCTTAGCAGTGCTTTTAACCATGTGGTTAATAACCACATGGTTACTAGGGTTAATCGCCCTAGTAATTTACTCCGGTCGGTGGCGACTTCACACCGTCACCACCTACCTTGCCTTCACGGCATTATCCTTAATTTTTATGGTGAGAATATGAGTCACGACTTGGTTCAAAATCTAACGCGCCTCACAGAATTAGACCTCAATGAACATAGACAGCGCCACTTCACAGTGGAGATAAAGGACGCCTCAGGGCGGCTTGTTATGTCCCAAGGACTAGAAATAGAGGCTGACGATATGGGGGAGATACTGGAGGCCACTTACAGTGTGGTAAGGAAGAAGGCAGTCCACGAGCTTCAACTACTCAATATGCGCTCTAAACAGATAGCAAAGTTACTGGAAACTCCACTGAAATGGGCGAATGATGAATGAATACAGTCTGTTCAAGAATAGGTTGGCAGTACCGCAGTAAAGGTGACAACACGTTTAAACCCTGCAAGTTATGGGAAGTTGTTCGTTACCAAAAATATGGCTACGAAACCCGCGTAGTTAATTTAGGCATAACAAAGGATTATTTATTATGAGCCGCCCACTGGAATTGAATACGCACTCCCTGTTAGAAGTAGATTTGAGATTAGGTAACAGCTTCACAATCTCGATTCATAACCAGGACGGTAAGGTGGTTATGAATAACGAACAGGTGATCTCTGATGGAGAAACCATGGCGACAATCCTCAGTGCCTTACTGAACCACAACCGAGCCAGGCTGCTAGAGGAAGCCGGGCATCTAAGGAACCTAGCGAGTAAACCCACAAAATTTGAGGAGGCATTATGAAACACATCACAATCGTTGGCCGACTATGGACAGATACTCACAACAACACTTACCACTCAGCTGAAGTCTTTGTTGATGGCGAGTTTTTAGCTAAAGAAAACTTTAAGGCGGGCTATGGTAGGCAGTTCGACGTTACGGGACTAGAACTGCTCCGGGATAGTGGAGCAGTTCAAGAAGATGAAATGATGAAACTGACCTCAACCGCCATAGTCGTTAAACGTAAGAAGGACTTATGAAAATTCACAAACTGGATTATCAGGTGCCTGGGCCGATGGGACTCACGCATCACCTCTCGGTAATCGCCACAGACGCCGGGCTTGAGAAAGCCCAGCGCTACATTACCCCTCATGAGATCACCAACCACACTATCACGGAAGAAGAAAGCGTTACGGAATGGCTAGGCTCAAGCCAAAACGTATTTGTAACGTATTTTATGGATGGTGCGACTCGTAAAGAAAACACCCATCACTACGCTACAGGAACGACCTATTCAGTAACTTACACGGAGTAAGCCATGGAACTCTTAATAACACGCTTTTACAACGAACTGGACGACCCCATGCACTACTCCGCCAGCCGTATGGAGCTTGGTGAGGACGCTGGCAAGATAACGTGGAACAACGCCGTAGAGGACGCCACAGAGCATTCCTACCTATTGGACACAACAGATAAGGTGGAGGCGTTTGAAAACTACATCAAACGCTTCGGTGCATGGGATCAAGAAGAAATTGACACGTGGTCTCTGGAAGAGAAGGTCGCGCTGCTAATTCAGTTTATCAGCGCTGAGATTCGAGAGGCCGACCCGGAGGGTCACATCTTCAAAGGGATTGACGGTGAGATGTATTTTTATATAGGTGAATAGCATGACAAAAGAAGATTTGATAGCTCAATACGCTGTGAACACGTTCCTCTGGACACCCGAAAACGAGTGTCCAGCTTTGATTGCCAGCCTGATGGCAGGCGAACCGCTAGTAATTAAAAATGGAGATATTTGGGCTCCGTTCAGAGCCTTTAGTAACTACAAAATCGCAGAGATGATTTTAGAAGAATACGAAAATTTAAAAATACTGCTACAACGAATTGATGAGGTGTCGTAATGAAAAAGTTAGAGTTTTTGAGTGGTGGCCGCAAGTTCTGTGCGGTTGTCGATACAGCCTACCGCAGCGAAGAGTTGGCTATCAATTTCTATGACCAGCAGCACATGACAGAGACTAAGTTCCAGCCTCATGGACAGATGGCCTCCAGTTATTACTTAGACACGTTCATGAAGGTCGAGAACGGTCTCAACCTACATGGTGGGGTGCCGGCATGGCAACTCACTGCAGAAGCAGTTAAACAAGTTCAACAATGGGTGGAAACATTATGATCGAATTTAAAATTGGCGAAGAAAAATTTGACGACCTGTACTTGATCTATGAGTACGAAGATGACGAGCCAGAGGTTGAGGTACTCTTTGATGGTGAACTGCTGCTGACAGTCTCTTATGACGAAGCACAGGAACTATCTGAACTGACAGACCAGCAGCTGGAGCGCGGGGCGGAGTATTGCCGAGAAATTCACCGGTGTTTTGATGCTTGGCAAGCTGCAGAAGACAACTATGCGTTCGAGAACAACGAGGACGCCATTACAGCCTATGTAAAGGAGTCGGTCTCAATAGACGAGCAGTATCACAACTATGTGGACTGGAAAAGTATGTGGGACCAAGACTTCCGTCATGGCTACTCGGAGACTGACAACTATGTCTTCCACAACCGCTAACAACCACTTTGTATTGGTTAGTGAAGGGGAATGGGCTGATGGTGTAGCCCTTTTTATTGGCCTCCCTAGTAAGGAGGCTATCGAAGCCTGCGATATAGGGTTCCCACTCACTGAAGACAATTATGAGCAGCTCATGACAGGCTGGCCGGCTCACCACGAAGATGAGCCAAGAACACTCCATTTATTTGAAGCTAAGGTACAAAAACATGACTAATTTCACATTAACCAAAACAATGCGAGCCGAGTTGGCTTATGACCTAACCGCGAAAGCAGTTAAAAAAGGTATGAAGCAGCTTGAAGGAAAACTGATCAAGTTAAACAACGACTTCTGGGCGGAGCACAACCGAATTGTGCAGGAGACATTGCAGATCGACCCAGCACGGTACGACGAACTGCTGCAGAAAGGTATACTGGTGGGAACCACTAATATCCTAGGTAGCTTCCCTGAGGAGGAAAAGACGGAACTACACCGTAGGTATTTAGAGTTGCGAACTGCGCTAGAAGCGAGAATGAACTTAAATACTAAAACATTAACTTACCACAACTACCGTTACATCCTTCCAGACTTCCGTTCCCCTAAAACCGTACCGACAACCAAACACGGAGAACATGGCGTGTTTAGCTCCATCGACTGCCCGTTCTATCAGCGTAGCATACCGTTAATGAAAAAATACGTGGAGATTATCGAAGCTGCGGAAGCATTCCACACTCAAATCACAGCGGTGCTTGCTCCAATCAAGAATTACAAGACGCTAATAGAAACACTGCCGGAAGCAGCAGCATTTCTAAAACCAAAAGAAAAACCTAAAAATAACTTGGTGCCGACACAGTTGATTGAAAGTGTTCGGGCCCAAATGATGAAAGGAATACCAGAATGAAAAAGCCTCAAGCAAAAGACTTCAACACAAATGATGGCCTCCATGCAGCGATGCGGGAGTGGGCTTACAGACGAGATAAACCACGGGTAGAAATCTGGTTTAAGTACTCAGACTCTGAACTTTATTACCCTATCTTTGTACTTTACCCCTTACAAAAAGAAGTGACGTACCGGTGTAAGGAGGGTGAAATTTACACAGTTATGGTCGATGTGGGTAACAAGTACACCCACCGATCAATCCCTTTAGAGTTAGATGGTAAAGGTCTGAAAGAGATTCGAGACCATGTACTTGGTAAATATGAACACACATTGGCGTGGCAACGTAAAACGATTGACCCTGTACTAGAAGACGAAGCGTCCTCTCGCCTGCCTGAAGGAGTAAAATTATTATGAACACTGTTGAAAAATTAGAAGGCTACTTAGCCCTTGTAGAGATGTGGGAAAACTCTTACTGTCCTGAAGGCATCGACCACGATGCGTTCAACCAAGCCCTTCGTGGCTTGAGTGACTTGGCCAATGAGGTGATGCCGGTGTACGAGGTGGCTATTCACAAGTACACCTTAAATCCGGGTGAAGAGGATACAGAAGTTGAGGAAGACCACGACGGTAGAATGGACTATGAAGAACTCACAGCGTGGATTACTCAAGAATCATGGGAATCCAGCCAATGCCCACTAAGTGTTTCAGGGGCTGACCATGCTTGGCTCTCAAGTTACTCTTACATTGACCCGTACAGCGGTGTTGAAACTTGGTTCACTCTCCGTATTAGAGAGTCCGCCGAAGTCAATTATCACCTGTACCACCTGTTTTTAAAAGGAAAGTAGAATGATTATTCGCATACCGTTTGAAGGTTTCTACGAGTCAGAGTTGGCAGATGATGTGGATAACGCTGTCGATTACTACGATTTAGAATGGCATAAGGTGAATTATCCTGCCACCTATGAAGCGTTGGCCTTTGAGTATTTTAATACATGGCAAGAGGAAACAGGTTTTGTAGGCAAGTTTGTGGAGCTATTATCACCTAGAGAGTACAACTTCGACACTGACCAACTGATGGTTGAGTTTGATGAAGACAGCCTCCGTAAGATTAAAGAGATGGTGGTGTTCAGCGATGAGTTCTCAGATTGGGTAGCAGAAAACTGTAGAAGTTATGACGGGTTTTACAGCTTTATTGACCCAGATTTGAATCACTGGCCAGACATCTGGTTGTCAAAGCATTACTACGCAGCGCTCTTATTTTTAGAGCACGAAGACCAGACCAGTGTTAAGGTAAAGGAAACCTTACGAGAAGAGGGTTTTATTGACATTATTACTACAGAGGAAAATGGCTAATGAACCAAGTAGACCTACACATGGACCTTGAGGCCGGATCGCTGCGTGAAAACGCAGCGATCTTCTCCATTGGTGCCGTGGCCGTTAAAGGTCATGAGATCATTGATCGCTTCCATATCCGAATCGACCCACACTGTTATGAAAACCGCCACCGAATTTTCGATAACTACCCTTGGTGGTTAGAGAATAATATTGAGGAATACAACCTGATTGAAGAAGAAGGTATTCCGCTAGGGCAGGCACTCCACCTCTTTAATGAATGGCTAAGTCGTTGGCCGATGGAGCAGGTAAAATACTGGCAGAAACGTTGGTGGGATATTCTTTGGTTGGAATCAGCTTATTTCGCTTGTAGTATGGCGTGTCCAGTTAGATACTCTGCCGTTCGAGAGCTGGTGACGCACATTGAGGCTATCGGCGGTAACCCTAGTTACAAGAACAACAATCTACATAACGCTTTGGCGGATGCTGAAGCACAAGCGATGGCCTGGATTACAGCGGAGTTAAATCATGTTTGCAAAAATTAAATGCTATTTCAAGGGACATCAATGGAGCGTTCCAACAAAACGCACTACAGTCATTAAGGCCGCCAAAGGGCTGAAGACTTCCATTGTCTACGAGACCTATTGCAAATGTTGCGGTGACTTTAAGAAACTAAGCCCACAGGAACACGCAGAATGGTAACCCTAGACGGAAAACAATTCTCTGTAGCGGAGGCGTTGGCTTCCTTCTACATGGCCCCGACAGGGGCTATTAAAGATAAGGTCGGCAACACAGTTGAGGGCATCGAAGGCGATGCCACCTCACTCGAAGCCTTCCTGGATAATGCCCTCTGGTGCGATAGCCCAGAGGATTTTACAGCAGTCCTTAACCTAAGGAAAACCCGCAATGAAAGCTCAAGCAATTAAGCTAACTTCAGTGGTATTTGCAGTCGTGATAGCGCGATTTGCAGTACCACCAATGGTATCCGCTGCTAACACGGTAGAGGTAGTGACAGGGCTTATCCTGTTAGCAATGTGCGCCGCAGTGGTGGTGCTAAATGTTCGTAGTCTAATTTTGGGAGATAAGAAAGTATGAAGAAGTTATTATTGACAGCTGTGGCAGCCGGTATTTTCGCGGTGACGAGCGGCTGCTCTAAGGTTCCGGCAGGTTACGTGGGTGTGATTGTAAACCTCTACGGCACGGAGAAGGGGGTCAACCTTCAAGAAGTAGGCACTGGGCGCTACTGGCTTACACCTAACGAGGAGCTGTACAAGTTCCCAACCTTTACGCAGACGGTATCATGGGACGGTGAGCAGTCTATGACGTTCCAGACGGTAGAAGGCATGAAGGTAACTGCTGGAGTAGGCCTGACCTACCATGTAAAAGCAGATCAAGTGCCGGCGCTGTTTCAAAAGTACCGAGCAGGTATTGATGAGATCACCAACAAGTTTATGCGTAACATGATCAACGATGCGTTTAACGAGAAGGCCTCTACCCTTAAGGTGGAGAGTGTTTACGGCGCAGGTAAGTCGGCACTTCTGATTGCAGTAGAACAGCGGGTACAAGAGCAGGTGGAGTCACTAGGCATTGTAGTGGAGCGTATTTACTACTCTGGTGATCTAGGACTGCCTCCCCAGGTTACACAAAGCCTAAATGATAAAATCAAGGCCACCCAAATGGCGGAGCAACGTAAGAACGAAGTGCAGCAGTCAATCGCGGAGGCCAATAAGGAACGTGAACGAGCAGCTGGGATCGCTGACGCAGCTTTGATTATCGCAGAAGCGGAAGCAAAAGCTATTACTGTTCGAGCAGAAGCCTTGCGTAGCAATAAAGATATTATCCAGCTTAATGCCATTGAAAAGTGGGATGGTAAGCTGCCGGTGTACATCGGTGGTGAAGCACCCATCCCGTTCATTAACGTACAATAGTCGTTAGACCTAAGCCACCTTATTTAAGGCGGCTTCAGCCTAATAACTAACGGAGGTAATTATGAGTGAAGTAGTAGTAATGTTCGAGCAGCTGTTAGCTGACAATAACGTGTCCCAGCAGTCTTTAGCTAACGCACTTAATCTTAGCCCTGCATCGGTGAGTAATCTAATTCGAGGCCGTCTAAAGGTTTCAGTTGATATGGCCGTTGCAATACGTAATCACTTTTGTAAAGTGGCGTGCGGCCTTAAGTACCAAGACCTTCACATACGACTGATCCGAGCACAAAATTTCGAGAGTGCTAAGGAGAAAATGGATCAAGTAATCCGTAAAGGTGTACTCGTCTGACCGTCAACTGGTACACTTGCCAAATCATATTCTGACCAGCCACTCCCGGCTGGTCGATTTACCTGTAGGGTTCGGTATGCAAGTAACGAAACGCAATGGCTCAAAGGAGCCTATTGATATTAAGAAGATCACAAAAGTCATTGACTGGGCTAACGAAGGCCTAGATTGTTCAGTTTCCCAAGTGGAGTTGGGAGCTCAAATTCAATTCTTTGAGGGTATGAAAACCAGCGACATTCATAAAACTATCGTCAAATCGGCGGCGGATTTAATCTCAGAAGAAGAACCTGACTACCAGTTACTCGCTGCCCGCCTGGAGATGTTTGGCCTTCGTAAGGAAGCTTACGGTGACTACCCTGTACCGCCACTCTACGAACACCTGACGCTGATGGCGGAAGCGGGACTGTACGACAAGCATTTGGTAGAGGATTATTCCGCGGATGAAATCCACCAGCTGGATAACTATTTGGTGCATGACCGAGACCTGTCCTTTGCATACGCTGCTATCCAGCAGTTCAAAGGAAAGTACCTAGTGCAAGACCGTACAACCGGTGAGGTTTACGAATCGCCTCAGATGGCTTATATGGCTATTGCCATGGCACTGTTCTCAAAAGAAAAAGGTGATAAGCGAAGAGATTTAGTGGCTAGACTTTACGACGCACTGTCTACTTTCAAAATTTCGTTTCCTACGCCGATTATGGCTGGCGTCAGGACACCTTCTCGTCAATTCAGCAGTTGTGTATTGATTGAGGTTGGTGACAGCTTAGACAGCATCTCAGAGGCTACAAAAGCGATCATCAAATATGTGTCACAACGCGCTGGCATCGGCTTAAATACTGGAGCCATTCGAGCGATAGGCAGCCCTATCCGTAATGGAGAGGCTGAACACACTGGTAAGTTGCCGTTCTTAAAGTTATTCCAAGCCGCGGTTAAATCCTGCTCACAAGGCGGAGTTCGTGGTGGCGCGGCCACCGTGTTCTATCCTGTATGGCACTTAGAGTTTGAAAACCTGATCGTCTTGAAGAACAATCGCGGTGTTGAAGAAAACCGTGTGCGTCAATTAGACTACGGGGTTCAGCTCAATAAGGTGATGTACGAGCGACTGATCAAGGGGCAAGACATTACGTTCTTCTCCCCAAGCGACGTACCAGGTCTACTGGAAGCATTCTACGCGGATCAAGGGAAGTTTGAAGAACTCTACCTGCAGTATGAAGGTGACGAAACAATCCGTAAAACCACAGTACCTGCAGTAGACGTGTTCAGCATGATCATGCAAGAGCGGGCTGGCACCGGTCGGATCTACATTCAGAATATTGACCACTGCAACACACACAGTCCGTTTGACCCAAAAGTTGCACCGGTTAAACAGTCTAACCTCTGCCTGGAAATTTCACTGCCGACGCAACCAGTGATGCCTGATGGCGAAGGTGAGATCGCCCTATGTACGCTGTCAGCGTTTAACTTAGGTCTCATTAAAAGCAACTCTGAGTTGAAAAACTTGGCCGAGCTTCAAGTCCGTGCACTTGATGCACTTCTGGATTACCAGCATTACCTAATGCCGCAAGCGTACAACAGCACCATGAAATACCGACCACTGGGTATCGGTGTGATCAACTACGCCAATTACTTAGCTAAGCGGGGTCTGATGTATTCTGACGGCTCAGCAAATGGTGTTACTCACCGCCTGTTTGAAGCGATCCAGTTTCACTTATTGGAAGCCTCCAACAAGCTGGCTAAGGAAAAGTATCCGTGCACTGGCTTTGCTAACACTCGCTATGCTCAAGGCATCTTACCTATCGACACCTATAAGAAGGACGTGGATTCTCTGCACAACGAAGACCTGCTGCTGGATTGGGAAGGTCTACGTAAAGAGATCGTTGAACACGGCCTGCGTAATGCCACACTGACCGCCCTGATGCCGTCAGAGACGAGTTCACAGATCAGTAATGCAACTAATGGCATTGAGCCTCCGCGCAGTCTGGTGACCGTTAAGCAGTCTAAGGACGGCATTATGAAACAGGTTGTGCCGGGCATTGGCGAGATTGAGTACGAAACTTACTGGCAGATGGCAAGGGCGGGCAACAAAGGCTACCTTGAGTTGGTTGCAATCATGCAGAAGTTTGTTGACCAAGCAATTTCAGCGAACACTGCGTATGATCCCAACCAGTTCCCTGGAGGTCGAGTGCCAATGAAGCTGATGCTTAAGGACTTAATGACAGCGTATAAGTACGGTGTGAAGACCTTGTATTACCACAACACACGGGATGACGAAGTGGAAGACGAAGACGACGGCTGTGCCGGCGGCGCGTGTAAAATTTAAACGGTAGCGATACCACTTTGACCCTCCAACTGGAGGGTCTTTTAATAAAAGGGGAACACCATGCGTAAAATTGAAGAAGATATGCTAGAAGCGATTCACATGGGTCGCTCATGGTCTAAGGACAACACCCGTACCCAAGTGGATGAGAATCAGACAGCTGCTTGGGTTTACCTACATGAAAACCACATCGGAACGTACAACTACAAAGAGTGTAAGTTCTATCCAAACACTGCTACACTACGACGATTCCCTACCAATACCACCAAATCCCGTTTACGGGCTTTAGGTGTCAAAGTCACACAACGGAACTGGGAACTCTACATAGACGGAGAGAAATTATGATTAACCTACCTTCATTCTTAGTGCTCGGCAAAATGGGATGTGATCCTTGCCGCCGAGCTAAAGCGTTAGGGGAAGTCCGCGCAGATGTCAAATACATGCAGATGGATGACCAGGGGATTGAAAAGCTGAAGCAGCAGGGTTTCGACACCATGCCGGTGGTATACATGCAAACCAGCCCAACTGAGTTCAAATACATCGGGGGCTATCGAGAGATGATTATGAAGGTACTACAACATGAAGAGCCTTGAGCGGTTTAAAACAATGCTAGTCCACTCAAAAGAGCGAGTGGCGGAGAAGGTAAAAGAAAACCCAGACAACCCTGCGATGATTGGACTGCTGGAAGGTCTGGTGTTAGCTGAAAACCTATTAAAAATTGCAGAAGAGGAACCAACGGATGAACCGCCAGTTCAAGACGTACAACCCGAATCCAAATGACCAACTAAAGGAACCAATGTTCTTTGGTCAAAACGTAAACGTAGCTCGCTATGACCAACAGCGGCACGCGATTTTTGAGAAACTGATTGAACGCCAACTGTCGGTTTTCTGGAGGCCTGAAGAGGTTTCGGTGTCTCAAGACAGTGCAGATTTTGCTAGACTGCCTGATAATGAAAAGCACATCTTCATCAGCAATCTGAAGTACCAGATCCTACTGGACAGTATTCAAGGTCGCGGACCCAACGCAATCTTATTGCCTATTTGTTCGCTGCCCGAATTAGAAACTTGGATAGAAACGTGGGGCTTCTCTGAGACTATCCACAGTCGTAGCTACACACATATTCTGCGCAATGTGTTCACTGACCCTAGTGTTGTCTTCGATGACATTGTACCCAACCCACAGATTGCTAAGCGTGCTAAGGCAGTCGCTGACTTGTACGACAAACTTCAGGAAGCTGTAGATAACTGGCGGCACCACCAAGGAGACTTACGTGTAGCTAAAAAGGCGTTGATGATCTGCATGGCCAGCATCAATATCTTGGAAGGTGTTCGGTTCTTCGTATCGTTCGCTTGTTCATTCGCATTCGCTGAACGTAAAATCATGGAGGGTAACGCTAAAATCATACGCCTCATTGCCCGTGATGAGGCCATTCACTTGGCGGGTACTCAACATATCTTCCGCTTATGGCGCGAAGGGCTTGATGACCCTGAAATGAAAGAGATATGGCAGGAGTGCAAGCATGAAGTCCGACAAGTAAGTTTAGAAGCTGCTGAACAGGAAAAAGAATGGTCTGAATACCTGTTCCAAGACGGCTCTATGATTGGTCTAAACAAGAAAATTCTTGACCAGTATGTCGAGCACATCACAGACCAGCGCTTAGTAGCTCTAGCGCTTGAGCCGGAGTTTGGTAAGCCCAAGAATCCAATCCCTTGGATCAATACTTGGTTGGCCAGTGACAGCGTACAGGTGGCACCACAAGAGACAGAAATCAGTTCGTACTTGACTTCTGCAGTGGATTCCACCATAAATGAAGACGACTTTTCCGACATGGAGCTTTGATATGTTTGATAGTATTTTTGGAGTAGCTGGTGACGTATTGCGAGTTGTTACGGCACCTATCGAGATCGCTGCAGATGTGGCTAAGGTTATTACTCAGCCTCTGGCGGAGGCGGCTCAAGAGGTTGTTGATTCCGTGAAAGAGCTGAAGGATGATTGAAGCCATTGTCGCGCTTGATGACAAAGGGGGAGCTGGTCTAAACAACCGGCTCCCTTGGCCTCACAACTCTGAAGACATGAGGTGGTTCCAGCAAATCACGGCGAACAAGGTTTGCGTGGTTGGCTTTAACACGGCGAAGACCTTACCGGAGTTGAAAGGCCGCAAAGTCATCGTTATGCACCGAGATGAGAAGCCTGAAGACTTGATTGAAGTCTATAAGGACCTCGTCGTTATCGGTGGCCCAGCAACCTATCGGCAGTGGTTGCCGTTCATTGACCGATTCTACATCGCCAGAATAAAAGGGGAGTACCCGGCTGATACCTACTTAAAGGAGTGGGCATTGTGGACGTAAGAATAATGAGTAAGATACTGGAAGCGGGAGGTAAACCGTGGCCAGAACTACAGTGTTACATGACGATAAAAGACCTCTCAGAAAGGTACGAGGTCTCAAAACGAACAATTAGACGTTGGGCAGATGAAAACATACTGCCCCTTGATATTGACTCCGAGCTTGGCATCCGCCGCTGGGATATTGAAGAACTAGAGGAATTTGAAGATGACGTTAGAATCCAGGCTGAAAGCAATAATCCGTAGTACAGAACGAGGTAAAACTTATTCCGACGACGCTTTGAATACGGCGGTTGCGGTGTTTTCCTCCGACATCACAACGTACATAAGCGCTGATGTCATTGACTTAATGCCCGATAACGCGCTGTTGTCTAACTATTTTATATGGGAGATGTTAGCCCTGAACTTTACGGATGCACTGCAGCGACGAGAGCAGGTGCTACAGGGCATTAAAATCCACCTATTACCTTCTAATGAGACTCAGGTAAAAATGGCATTAAAAGGGAAAGTAGAGGAACCAACTCACACCGGAAATGTGATTTCACTCTTTGGCAGAACAATTCACTAATAAGGAATTAAGTATGAAACTTAATAACGGTCAACAACTGGCCGTCAACCAACTGGTTGACGGTTTTTTATCCGAAAAAATTAAGGGGTTCACCCTCTTAGGTGAGGGTGGCACAGGTAAAACAACCTGCGTTATGTTTGCTATTGAAGCGTGGGTCAAGGCAGGTTTGCGGGTACTGGTCACCGCCCCGACAAACAAAGCAGTCAAGCAGCTGGAGAAGGCAGCCAGAAAACACGGGTTAAAAGACAGTGATCAGATTTTATTTTGTACGGTGGCGAAGTCTCTAGGCTTAGCGATGTTGCCTAGCGAGGACAAGAAATACGCTGCACAGGTGGGAAACTGCATCTACGAAAACTTTGATGTGGTAGTCATTGATGAAGGCAGTATGGTTTCCAAGATTGCACTGTTCAGTTACATCTTACCTGCGGTTGAGAATACAACAATTAAGCCGGTTCTCATGGGTGACAGTATGCAGCTGCCACCGGTGAAGGAAACCAAGTCTCTGGCGCTGGCACTAACACAATACCCTTCTAGTGAACTTACAGAGGTGGAGCGATTTGGAGACGGTCCTATTGCTGTTACAACAGCAGCGTTACGAAAAGCAGTTAAGAACGCTGCCACATTTTCCTTCGACGCAGCAACTTTCGGAATCAAGGCGGTTAAGTCAGCCTACTTCGTCAAAGAAGTCTGTGACGCCTTCGAGCTGGGAACAGATTTGGATCACGTCCGAGCACTGGCCTGGACTAACTCGCGGGTTGACACCATCAACGATGCTGTACGAAAAAAGTTGTACGGAGCAGACCTTGATGTTTTCGCAGTCGGTGAACGTGTTGTCACAGGAGCCCCCATTTATGAAGGTAAAGACCTGCTGCTAAGTACCGATGAAGAGTGTATAGTGCGCAACTTTGAAGTTTCTTCAATAATGGATGAAGATACGGGTAAGGAGTACAAAACGTATCTTCTGACGCTGGAACCGATCCACGCTGAGGTGAAGACGGTTTATTGTCACGTAATCCACGCTTCAGCACAGATAGACCTAGCCGAAGATTTGCAAGAAATTGCCAATCGAGCCAACAAATCTGGAGACAAAAAGATTTGGGCTAAATACCATTACTTGAAGGACTTGTTTGCAGTAGTCAAATACTGCTACTGTATTACGGTTCACCGCAGCCAAGGATCTACCTACGAAACAGTGTTCATTGATACCACGAACATCCTGAAGAACACCAGGAAGCAGGAGCGGAACCAACTACTGTACGTTGCCCACAGCAGAGCCTCCAAGGAGATTATTGTGAGCAAAGAGCGATTCATGTCCTAGCCGTGTCGGGTGACACACTAGGATTTTTAATTTTGTGTCACCCAAGTCAGGAAGCCTAATATGTTTTACTTTGTACAATACAAACCCAACAAAAAAGAAAGGTGGCAGCTTCACGCCCTGACTCAAGATTACAAGAGTGCGCCTGCCTTCCAAACGGTGCTTCAAGTTTCGGCAGACCCCGATTGTATTTCGGATGAGACCGAAGCAAGAGAGCAGATTAAATATTTTGGACCTATGTACTTCGACCTTGATGGCACGGACATCAACGCTGTGCTTAAGGATGGAGTTGATTTACTTAATGCGTTAGAGGAGGAGTGGGGAGCTGATCCAAAGTTTTTCAGCATATACCTCTCAGGCAAGAAAGGTATTCACATCACAATTCCGCCAGAGTTATTCGGGATAAAATCAGCGAGAGCCTATCTTCCACTTATCTGGGGCAAGTTCGCAGAACGCTTCCCTCAGGAGTCGATTGACCGCGGTGTTTACTCAATGGGTAAAGGTCGTATGTGGCGTTGCACTGGAGTAAAGAGACCAGACAATGACGCGTATAAGATTCAGATCACTGCCAGCGAACTTCGCAGCATGACAGCTGATAAGTACCACGAAATGGTTAAGGCACCACGCCCTGACTTGCACATTGAAAAGCCAGAGTTAGCCCCTCAGCTATCCGCGGTAGTGCCGATCCTTACTACAGATGTTCGTAAGGACGAGAAACTCAAGAAGAAGGCAGCTGAGAACAACATAAATGACGCGGACATTCGTCTGATTCAAGGCATCCCAGGCTGCATTCAAATCCTAATTACGGAGGGAGATGACCCTTCAAGCAACTGGAATCAAGCTGCCATGCAGTTGGCCGGTTACATTGGTGCTCGTTACCGTAAGGAAGAGACTGACGACTACATGAACGGACTTGTGGAGCCGTTTGTTGATAATGTGGAAAGTTCAGGCAGACCAGACCGAAAAGACCGGTTAAAAGCGGTTAAAGAGCTGGTACACAAAGCGTTTTCTGGTCGAGTTAAATTTTCGTTTGGTGGCCTGTACAACGCCACCAAGCAAAAGTGTAATAACTGTGAACTCTGTCGCCCTAACATTAAGGAGACCACTGTTGAGGAAGGAAACGACGCCGAGTATTACGACCAGTACACCAAGCTAAAATTCACTAAAACGCAGATTGTTTTGGTAGGAGAAAACAGTAGTAGACCTATCTGCAACTTCGGCCTTAGGCAAGACACTGCGTTCTTAGAGCCTGATATGTTTCAGCAGCTGCGAACCACGTCAGGGTATTACATATTAACCAACCAACAAGGCATTGAATTTCAGGTGGAGTTACCCGAATCAGTATTCACTGACAAACGATCCATTCACCAATACTTGACAGGCACTGGCGGGATCTTCTCCGGCAGTGATGCAGACTTACAGTCCCTTGGAATGTCGCTGGTAAATCTTAGACATGGGGTAGATGAAATGATTAGGACAAGAACTGCGGGCATTGTTTTTCACGAGAGCAAAGGAGAAGTCTATCCGCAGTTAGTCACGCTCAAATCTGCCTTTGCTAAAGGAGGTTTGCCCTCCAAGTACACCTACATTGGGCCGACTCGCATCGCACCAAGCTTTGATCAGACACCTGATTTCATGTCCCGTGAAGAGGTCACTGAAGCTATAAAAGGTCTTCGAGCTTTAACCGCGATGAATGACTTGGATGTGATGCTGCCGGCGATAGGATGGATGATGGCTGCCCAGTTAAAGACCCATTTAACTTATGGCCAAGACCCTACGTTCCCAATGCTGAGTGTCAGCGGGACATCAGAGTCAGGCAAATCCTCTACGATGTTTCTGCTTTTAGCTCTTAACGGGTTCCCTTACCGTCAAGTGCCTTTCTGGAACGCAGAGCTCGATACCATGTACCCTCTGGAGGAGATGGTGAGCACTTCAACCACATTCGTGAGAATGGTAGAGGAGGCCAACGAACACAACGCTAAGCGCAACTGGAGCCGTTTAATCGGTATCTTGAAGTCCTCATGGGACGGTGGCGACATTATGAAAGGCGGGCTGCAAGGTCGAAACGTGGTAACGACAGCGATCCCTAACAAGGCGCCTGTCTGCTACGTATCTGAGCAAGCCTTTCCGGTGCAGTCCATTCGTACTCGCAGCATTGAATGCCACTTCAGTAGCAGGGCAATGGCAAACAAAGAATACGAGGCAAACTTCGCAATAGCTGAAGATCGCCACAAGTATTTAGAGATGTTCGCCAAAGTACTCGCTACAACCGCCCTGAACACCCCTGTGAGCAGCACTCAGCGTTGGATGGAAGAAGCCTTAGGCCTTTTGCCTACGGACTACAGAGGGCGCACCAGACGGGCGTACTCTGTCGTTATGGTAGGACTTAAGTTTTTGTCTTACGTTATGGAGACCTATGACGAAGCATTTGCAGCTGAGATCCTTGAGATGCGAGATCAGTTGATTGCAGAGTTAAGCGGTAAATCCAAGGAGCTCGTTAAGGCTAAGCGCCACTCTGCACTTGACGATATTATCCAAGCGTTTGACACAATGGCTGCAGAATCAGATAATCCGCATCACGGCTTAGTGGTTGGCACACACTACTGGGTTGTTGGAAAGGTACTGTACCTCGACTTACGCCAATCATTCCCAAGATTCCGCAGATACGCTCGTGGAATTGGAATGGATTTGTCGGTCAGTTCAGCAGCACAAGTTAAGAGTTTAATCGTAGGGGAAACTTATTATGAAGGTTCCACACAACATCCTTACCGCGCTCAAGTAGAGATTCTTATGCTAAACATGGATACGCTTCGAGACAAAGGCACGGTATTAACTAACTTTGAAATCGGAGATGCGACGCCATGATGGAACGCTCAAGTGATGTACTAGATATTGCTGCAGACTTAGCTGAGCGTGAAAGAGTTTCACGCCTTGAAGAACACAAGGCGAGAGCTGCTGAGCAAATCCTGAAACCTAAAGGTAGTTGCCATTACTGCGACGAACCACTGGAAGACGACTTAGTTTTCTGTGACGAGTTCTGCGTAGGTGACTACGAATATGTTAGTAAGAGGAAAAAGGCTAATGGAATATAAACTAACTCTCTCTGAGTTAGCTAAACAAGTCGGGGTGCGAAAGCACCCCGACTGGTTCTCGCTAATCAAGATTAAGAATCACCCTATGCCTCATCAGCTGACTATGATGAAGAAGTACGTTCGGGAAACTCGCTATGGAGACTTTTCTGAACCGGGGTGTGGCAAGACCTACCCCGCGCACTTCCATGCAATCCTCATGGCAGCGTTGGGAAACAAAGTGGTATTCACTATGCCCCCTAAGCTAATTGACCAATTCGCTGAGGAGCTTAGGGAGTATTTTCTAGGGATCGACCACTTTCTGAACATCGGCAAGATGAATGTGCCGGCCACGAAGAAAGCACAACTACGCGCTGAATGGGACAAAACACAGTGGCCAGATATTCTGCTGATTTCTTACGATGGGTATCGAGAGTGGAACGATGTCAGCAAAGACAAGAAAATCGGCTCTAACCAATGGTACTACGAAGACGGCAGTCGTTATGACCCTGACAAAGGTGGCGACGCTTACACAAAAGATGGTCGCAAGGTTAGTCGTAAGGGATTCGCTGCCAATGATAAACACTTACTACTGACCAACAAAGGCTACAACGTATTCTTCTTTGATGAGGCTCATGCCCTATGTGGTATGGACTCAATCATCTCCACTTCAGTGGTTGAGGCGGCAAAGGCCAACACCGCTATTTACCTGATGACTGGGACACCGGTACCAACGGTTATCTCCGATGCTTACGGCATCATCAGGATCATCAACCCTGAAGCCTACGTGAGTCAAAGTTCATTTGCCAGGCAGCACATCGTCACGACCCCGATGACGATACGAGCAGGCAGTCGAACAAGAACTATTAGAGTGCCGACAGCCTATATGGGTGTAGAGAAAATTCACGAGGAACTGTTTAAGAACTCAATCCGAGTACAGAAACGTGATGTGAATAAACTCCCTAACCCTGTGATCACAGATGTTAAGGTTCATCTCGCCGGCAAACACAAAAAGCTCTACCAAGACTTGATGCAGAATCACTTCGCTATCATCGGTGAAACGATTCTCGCACCTGAGCACCCTTCGCAGATTAGACACATGAGTCTTCAAATTATCAGCTGCCCGACTGAGTTCGATGCAACGATACCAATGAAGAACGAACTGTTTGAACGTACCAAAGAGGTGGTGGATACCATCAACCCTGTAGAGCACAAGATTATTGTCTTTGCCTACTACAAGGCTGCCATTCGATTCTTAGCAGAGGAGTTCAAAGAATACAAACCCGCTGTCGTTTACGGAGATTCCGCTGACCCTACTGGGGAGATTAACCGCTTCAAGAACGACCCTGATTGTCGAATGATAATTATCAACTGGGTTTCAGGTGGCGCGGGGTTAAATCTTCAGGTAGCATCGCACATCATTTTCTATGAATGCCCAACATCCCCAAAGGATGCCAAGCAAGCGATTGCCAGGGCAGACCGTACTGGACAGCATAACATTGTGAACGTCTACTTTATGAGAGTGATGTCCACCCTTAGTGATAGAAACTTCAAGAAGCTGCTTGCAGCGGAAGAAGACAACAACCAGATTGTCGGTGACGAACTGGACCTACTACATAAAGTATTGGGGAAGAAAAAATGAAAACGTATAAGGAAAAGCAGGAGATTGTGGAGGCAGGCGCAACTACGGTTAAGCAACTTCACAGAATCCTGGGAATCTTGCTGGAATATGGAGACTTCGAGCTGGTTGAAATTGATGAAGATGGAGCGTGGACGCCAATTAAACTCTGGCCAAACGTCCAACCATTTAAAGACGGTCAGCTGTGCGAAGACTTATCTGTCGATGAAGACGACGAAACTATAACCTACCGAGTGATTATCTGATGCAAACTAAATTTAATGAAATGGTACTAACCCTTAAGAAACCTGGACAGGACATCATCGACAGCTGGACACCGGCTAAGGCGTCAGCGGCTCACATGCTGACAGGCCTGCTTGATGAGTTCTTTGAGTTAGCTGAAGCAGCCATAGAAATGTACTCCTTCTACTCAGAAGGTAATCGCAAGAATGTGCGGGAAGAAGCAGGGGACCTACTATTTTACATAGAGGGATTAGCTCAGGACTTGAACCTGCCAAAAATCCCCCTTGTAAAAGCTGAGCTGGAGACGTTACCGTCCTCGCTCACGGATATGCTAAACATCATCACTCCGGTCAAGCGCCACTTGTATTATAACAAGGAACTGGACGTTGTGACGTTGGTAGCTGCGCTTGAGAATTTAGCCTCAACAACCTTACTCACGGCGTTCGATGCGGGTTATGAGCTTGACGAAGTTCTTGAGGCGAACATGGTCAAGCTCCTGAAAGGTCGCTACAAGTCAGGTTATTCTGATGAAGCTGCGAATAAGCGCGAAGACAAAACTGAAGCGTAATATAATGCTTGACCCCTTTCCTAGAAAGGGTTAAGCTACATCCCACTCGGCAATAAGCCGAGACAATTAGACTTAAAGTAGGTATCAAAATGAGCTTAGTAACCCCAGAAGTAGACACAGGCGAAGACGAAGTTGTAACCACAGTTGCAGCATCAGAAACTAAATCAATCGAAGTAGAGGAAACAACCATGCCAGAAGTAACCGAAGCAGAAGTAATCGAGACTACAGCTGTTCCAGCAGTAGTAGTATCTGATGAGACTCAAATCACCACGGTCAGCGAAGACGATCATGGTGTTGTAGTTGTTGAAGAAGCTAAGGCATCTGCTAAGCGTGAAAGCGGTGTGCAGGCTTACTTGAATCAACAAGCTGAAGAAGGTTTTGAAGACCTCGACGTAGGTGCTTTCTCTTTTGACCGTATCAAGCTGGATGACGGCCAGTTCTTACTTGGCCACGATGAAGTTGGCTTAGGTGAGAAGTTCCAGTTCAAAGTACTGGCAACCCGCGCAATGTTCACTGTCAGCCAGTCAGATGACCAAGACAGCGAAATGTTCTACAGCTACAGCGCTGACGGCTCTACCAAGATTGATGGCCAATCAGCAGCTGACACGTTAGCTGAGTGGAAAGAAGAAGGTTTCGCAACCGAAGAAAATCCACTGGTTATCAAGAAGTATTTGGAAGTCATGGCGGAACTGGTAGACCGCGATGACGAGCACAGTGAAGCAATCGTTTGCTTACAAGTGCCACCAAGTTCTCTACAGCGTTTCGGTGGCGTAGCCTTTATGGCTGGCCAGCGTTACAAGACCAACGTAGGCGGTGTTATTGTTGAGGCCTCTGTCGGTGCTAAAGCCGGTAAGGGCAGTAAGACTTTCCGTCCTTGGAACTTCAAAGTCTTACGTAAGGCTTAAGGTGTAACGGTTTCAAATGATAGCTCCTTCGGGAGCTATCTTCACCTCTGGAGTAAAGTAATGAAGTACCTTCCACTACTGATTAAATACGCTATAGACCAAATCAAGCAATATGGCGAGATCGGAGGCTACGTAGACCCCTACCAATGGATAAACTCACTAAATAATGTGGATTTATTAGACGCTATGGACCACTTAAAGGAGAGGGCTGATGCAGAATTATCTCGACCTAACTAAAAAGATATTAACAGAAGGTATTGACTACGGAGACCGTACAAAAACCGGACGCCGCAGTATTTATGGCCACAGCATGAAGTTTGATTTAGCTGATGGATTTCCTCTAGTGACAGTAAAGCACACGTTCTTTAAAGGCGTGGCACACGAATTACTCTGGTTCTTGCGAGGCGAGACCAACATTAAATACTTGGTGGACAACGGCGTCCACATCTGGGACGAGTGGGCTACCAGTAAAGGTGAGCTAGGACCTGTGTACGGCAAGATGTGGCGTGACTGGCCGGACTTCCACTATGACTATGATCGGGACGCTTTCTTCCAAAGCCCCGGGATTGATCAGATTAAGGAGCTGATTGAAAACATAAACAAGGACCCGCACTCTTCTCGTCACGTTGTCAGCGGATGGAATCCGTCGTTATTACCTGACCCGACGATGCGTGCAAGCCTAAACGTCCAGTTAGGGAAGCAAGCCCTACCGCCTTGCCATACACTCTGGCAGGTCTTTGTAGATGGTCAAGGCACTATGCACATGACGTTATATCAACGATCAGCTGATGTATTCCTTGGCGTGCCATTCAACATCGCAAGCTACTCACTACTGCTTATGATGATTGCTAAACTGACCGGTTACAAAGCAGGTACGTTTACTTGGTCTGGTGGCGACTGCCACCTCTACCATAACCACATTGAACAGGCAGAGTTGATGCTTACACGTCAACCAGGTGAGTTACCCTCAATAACACTAAATTACCCTGACGAGACAGCCCTTTGGGATGTTCAGTTTGAAGACATTTTACTGGAAGGCTATGAGCCTCAAGCAGCAATTAAAGGTGAGGTAGCGGTATGAGTGAAGAACACACAGGTGGCAGTTCAAGTTATTACTCTGTATGGATCGAGAATCCCACAACGGAAGGCCGACCACAGTATTTCGCAGAGTGTAACGATATTATTGAAGCTTTGAATATGACGTATGCAGAAGCAAACGTATTCAAGGCTAATTGGCGTAAGGCAGCTGAACGCACACTAGGACTGAAGAAGAAAGGCAATAATGCTGTTTACGACGCGGAGAAGATGGTGTTCTTTAGTAAACGGACACTGGTTCAGGAGACAGCAAAGAAAGGTAAAGCGGTAACCTCAGAACCGGAAGGCAAAGAAGTGCTTGAACCTCTCGGTAGCCTCGTAGGGAAAGGTAACTGGAGAGAGGGCCAAGCCGCATATAGCACCGAACATGGACAGTTACTTGGTTACGTAGCCAAGCAGCAGCCAGAACGACAGGATAAAGTGTATCTTTCTGCCTCTAAAGACACTGCAGGAGCACCTACTTATTACTCCTGCAGGATAGAAACACTAACTCCAAGACCTCCTGCACCTCCAGCACCCGGCCCAAGAAATATTCAACAGATATAAGGAATAATTATGTATAACGTCTTTGACTTTAAAGCAGTAACAAAGCACTCGTACTTCGGTGCCAAGGGCGGCGATGACAATATCCGCTGCCCTGACACCGGGGATAAAGTCGTCACTTGGCAGGCTGGTGTGAATGACTTCCTTACACGGTACATGGATAATCTCCCTGATCACCGCAGCCTAATCGTTGCCCACGACATGGGCAAAGAGTTCCGCACCTCGTTCCACCCTGGTTACAAGCTCAAGAAGGAGCCTAAAACTCCAAAGAGCCCTCTGATCAAACAAGAAATTGAGAAGATGGAAAACTGGGTAAAGAACTTCTTCACCGCGATTGGTGCCACACAGATTGGCGTCAAGGGCGTAGAAGCGGATGATGTGATTGCTTGGATTTGTGAAGGCCAAGAAACTTCAGTGATGATTCATACAGTGGACGCTGACTTACTTCAGCTGTTAAGCCCATCGGTGGCAGCCTGCCTTAAGGGCGAGCACTATTACTTTGGTGACGAGTACAAAGGGTACCCAACTGACATCACGTCAGTGATGAAGTCCTTTGTTGGTGACCCGGCTGACTGTTACCCCGGCCTTGCTGGGTTTGGTGAAGCCGCGTTTGCTACCTTGTATGAAACTGTTGGTGTAGAAGGTATTAAGCAACTGCAGGAGATCGTCGAGACCAAAAACCTCGAAGGCCTAGAGCAGATTGCAGCAGTCTATCCAGAGTGCAAGCCACTTCAGAAAATCTTAGCAAGCTGGGGCGAGTGGATTGATCAGTGGCGCTTAGCGCGACTTCACCCTGAACTCTGCTGGAAGCCGCGGGCACGGAAGTTGGTTAAGCCCGTCATCCACAAGCGCGTACCAAACGCACAGCGCGTCTTTGACCTGCTCAAAGAGGTCGGTGCTCAAGACCTTTGGAAAAAGCGCTACAGCAAGATGGTACACGGCGTACTAGCGGTGGATAACAATGTATGGGGCAAAGTTAAGGAAACGATCTACGATGAGATCATCAAGGGCGATCTGGTTTCGTTTGACTATGAGTCCACAGATAAAAATCAGATTGAAAGTTTCCGTCAGGCATCCACTGCCAGTTTTGTTGACGTGTTGAGCCAAGAAATTGCGGGGGTGTCATTCTGCTTCGGTGAGCACCTGCAGAATGTCATCTACATCTCAATCGACCACAAGGATACGGATAACGTAGCCAAGCAAGAGTTAGCTGACCTGTTTAAACACTGCCAAGAGAACAAGGTCGAGTTTGTTGCACATAACGCTTTCTTTGAAGGCACACTGACACAAACTAACCTAGGACTGAAGCTCGACGATGTATTAGACACTCGCATCTTGCAGCGGTACTACGATGAAAATAGTTCAGCTGGCCTGAAGTCAATGTCTAAGGAATACCTGAATTACGACCAAGACAGTTACCAGCACACGCTGAAGATTGCCTCGGCTCAAAACGCTATCGCAGCGATTGAAAGTAAAACTGGCACAACTTACACGCTTGCTGAGATTCTTGACCCTGAAGCTGACTTCTGCGAAGTCGAGACGGCTTTGATTGCAAGCAGCCGTTGCACCGGTATGAACGACCTTACCCTCGCCCAAGTGGTTAAGTATGGTGCAGACGATGCCATTGTAACTGCTCACCTATCCGACCTGATGATCTTGCTGACGAAGTTAGACCAACAGTGGACACACATCAAGCAGTATGCCATTAACCCTACCTTGACGCTGCAGAGCGCCTACATCAAGGGTGTGACAATTAACTGGGCACTGCAGAAGCGGCTCCACGAGCAAGACCTGGAGACGATGAAGACCGGTATGGCAGGTTTACGTAAAATCCTAGAGGATAACGTAACAGGTAACGTGACCCTCGGCTGCGAATCCTACATCGCAGAAGAAGAGGAATACGTGAAGCGCAGCTTGAAGGACAAAGACCCTGACAGCTGGTCTTACAAGTTCAATTTATGGAAGGAGAAGTTAGGTGAAGCATGTATCTACCAACCGTATGAAGAAATTGAAGTCATGCCGGAGTTTGCATTCACTCCTAAGCAGCTATCGCTCGCAGCTGAGAAAGTTGGGCTGCCAGAAATTGAAAAGACCACACTTAAGTTCTTCGCTGACTACTTTGAACAACTGGGTCTCACTAAGGATGAAGCAACCGAATACGAAGGCGACAAAGGGGAGTTTCTCTCCGCACTTCAAAACGCAGTTGCCCAGCGAGTGGACAAGCTCAAAACCGAAGAAACTTTCTTGCGACAAATGGCCTTTGATAAACTCGCTGAGGTCGCTCTACGACTCGCTGACGTGAAGCCAAAGATTGTTAAGGTTGGTGACGAGTTATCGGTAGGTTCTTCAGCGCAGATGCGAGAGCTGCTGTACTGTAAAATTGGTGTACCGGTTCGCTTGTTCGGTACCCAAGTAGGTCTTGGTCGCCAGAAGTTAGGCATCCGCCAGGCGGGGCCAGCAACTGACGAGAAGTCAATCCAAACAGCGCTTGCAATGGACATCAAGCACGAGTGGCAGCGTGATGCACTTAAGCTGCTGCTTAAGGTTAAGTCAGCTAACACCCGTGTGAACCTATTCCACAATAAGATGCCTTTATGGAAGCACACAGATGGTCGAATCCACCCTTACATCACTGACTCAGGCACTGACACTCGTCGCCCGACTGGCTCAGCGCCCAACATCTTGCAGATTCCCTCTCGCGGAGATGGCCGAGAAATGCGGTCAATGTACATGCCACCGTCCTCAGACTACGTGTGTGTCGCGATTGACTTCAGCGGACAAGAACTCCGAATCTTGGCATGTGAGTCTCAAGACCCCAAAATGATTGAGGCTTACACACCCGGCAGCGAGAAGGATATTCACTCGATGACGGGTATGGGTATTGCTATTAAGATGGCTATCGCACAACCTGAACTTAAGCCCATCACTGTGTTTGAAGAGTTTGACTTAGCCCGTAAGAATGAGGATCACCCTCTCCATGAGATCGCTGATGCCATTCGTAGCAAGAAAGCTAAGGGTGTGAACTTTGGTATGACGTATGGTGCCGGTGGCTTTACAGTGGCACGTAACTTGATCATTGCACTTGAAGAGGCTGAGAGCTTACTTGAAGGCGCATTCAGTTTGTACGCTCGAATCAAACCTTGGCAAGAGGAGTCTGCTAAGTTCATGAGCACCCATGGTTTCACTCTGACTGCATTCGGCACCAAGCGCCACGCCACTGATGATATTTTCAGTAGTGACAAAGGTAAGGTTAGTCGAGTCCACCGCCAGGGTGCCAACGCAACGATCCAAGGCACCGCCGCAGAGTCTCTGAAGATCATCCTTTCAAGGCTACACACTGAAGGGTGGTTGTACACCCTGCGTATGGAGTTCTTTGCACCTATCTACGATGAGATTGTATCTTGGGTACATAAAGATGACGTGGTTAAGTATTGTGAAGTTATGCAGGTTCTGATGACTGAAGCAACACCTCCAACCCACGAAATCCCACAAGTTCCTGAGTTCAGTATCGGTTGCGATTGGGGCAACTGCCACGAACTAGGTCGCAACCCTGCAACCGACAAGGTACTTGACGCCGTAGCAGTAGCGCTGAAGGAGGGCAAATTAGTGTGGGAAACCGATATGCAGCTTAGCTTTGAAGATGTTTACGGTGTTGCCTCTTAATAGAAATACGGGTAGAGTGCAATGCTCTACCCGAACCACCAAGGATAACTAGAATGAAAGTATTAGCTTATGATTTTGAAACAACAGGACCAAATTCTCGTGAATGTGAACCATTACAGTTCGGAGCAGTAGTAACGGAAGTCCATGAAGACGGCAGCTACACTTTGGGCACATCATGGGACCAGCTGATTCAGATTGAAGCTGATGAAGTTCCAGCAGGGGCCTATCGAGTCCACGGCATTGACAAAGAGAAGGCCATGACAGGTGTACCGCCTTCACCCTTCATCGCGCAAATGCTGGAAAAGGAAACCGTTCTTGGCTACAACAACGGATCATTTGATGACGTAATCGCCAAACGTTACGGGGCAGAAATTGCCGTAAGCATTGATCTGTTTAAGGCTACTCGCAAACTAAAGACTATGGGTGTGATCGAGAAGGCCACTCTGTCAGCTGCGTATAAAGCCTTAACCGGCAAAGAACCTGAAGGCGCACACGATGCACTGTGTGACGTGAAGATGACGTTAGCATTGATTCAGCCTTGCATGATGCACTTCAAATGTGAGACTTTTTCTGAGTTTGTAGGGGTACTTAACCAAGTAACAGCTGACGTTAATATGAAAATGCCCTTCGGCAAACATAAAGACGTGCAGTTGTGCAAGCTGCCAAAGTCTTATGTGGCATGGGCTAAGAAGAACATGGACATGACTGGCGACCTGAAAGCCAGTTTTGATTTGCTATGAAGACTTTGAAGCGCGTCCTCATGACCTTACTGCTTATCGTCTTGGCCGCAGCAGATGGGATTATTGTACTGTTAGCGGTGCCTTTTCTGTTGAGAGAAGGTAGCCTTGCAGCCGAATGGGAAGATACTTGCGAAAGCTTTACCCATACATGGAAGAGGATTTGGATCTCATGAGAACATCCCAAGACATTGGGAAGGATTTTGAAAAGATGCTTGAGGGCATCTTTTCTACCCTTACTCAAACGCATTCGTTCAAGATGCACAAGTTCGTAGACAGCCACGCTGCAGGCAATACGGTGGCAGCTCAACCAGCTGATTATATGTTGGCACGGGATAGGTCGTTATTTTTCTGTGAAGCTAAAGCATCCACAAAGAATAAACGATTTCAGAGAAGTATGTTACGGCCGGCACAGAGAGGGGCAATTCTGCACTACGGAGTAGGGTTGCGCGTTCCGTACTTCATCCTGTTTAACCATAAAGATGAAGTGCACTGTTTAGACGCCAGGCACGTCCTGAAAGGTAAGTCGATAAATTATGACGCGTCTCTAGTATTCAGATGCTTACTTACCGAGTTGCAAAGTAAGTTAGTCAAATACTGGAACTTAGACCCAATAAACGTAGTTATCACAAGGATTCAAACCCATGATGAATAAATTGTACAACATAATGACCGCTGAAGAACTTTTAGACGAAGTTGAAGGTGAAGTCGGGAATAAGATTCGGAACTTTTTTAGAGAGCTACAGGTTGAGATCGCTGAACTTGAAGACAGTTTGGAGGAAAACGAAGAGTCTATCGAAGAGATGAAGACAGCTGCTACAGCCTCTGATAACAGGATTGAAGACCTGGAGCAAATGGTCGATGACCTAGTTGCAGAAGCTACAGAGTTAAAAGAAATCAACCAAGTATTATGCGAAGCAGTGGATAACTTAGAGCACAAGCTAAATCAAATGGAGCAAGCGCAATGACCACTTTATTTAAAAATCACCACGGTGTTATCGGCAGCTGGCAGATTGAAGTCACCGACAACGCTGAACTAAAGATAGGCAGCGCAAAGAAGTTAGGAGGTAAGACCACCGTTCGCATCGTACTGGTTGAAGGTAAGAATATCGGCAAGGCCAATGAGACTTCACCACTTGAGCAAGCGCATAAGGAAATGGCAGCGCGTATCCAGAAGCAACTGGACAAAGGCTATGTAACTAAACTAGAGGACGCCGATGAGGCGCCGGTCAACTCGGTAGGTATGCCTCAGCCGGTCTTGGCCACTGTACTGGAGAAGGTCAACCCTGAAAGCATCGACTGGGATAACGCTTATCTTCAACCTAAGTTGAACGGCCACCGCTGTATGTACCGTGATGGCGTACTGTACAGCCGAGGAGGTAAAGCCATTGACCTTCCTCACATCGTCGATAGTATCCACGCCGAACTTCTTGACAAGTACCCCTTAGATGGAGAGCTCTACATCCACGGAACTTCCTTACAGCAAATAGGATCTATGGTTAAAAAACCTCGTGAAGAAAGCCTATCCTTGGAATACCATGTCTACGACTGCCCTATGGCCTTTGACAGTTTCTTTGAGCGGTACGTATCTGCTTTGAGTACGGCCACAACTTCTGGCGCAGTAAAAATGCTGGCCACCGTTAAAGTCACCAATATGCAACAGGTACACGCCCTTACAGACAACTGGGTTGCTGAGGGTTATGAAGGTTCCATCCTACGGCACGGCACCAGTGCATACGAGTTTGGTAAACGCAGCCGTAAAATCCTGAAGATTAAAAACTACACTGAATCGGAAGCAGAGATTGTTGGGTTTGAAGTTAAAAAGCCCGTTATCAAAGCTGATGGTACTCGCTTTGAAGTAATCTGCTTCGTACTTAAAAACCACTTTGGTGGAGTTACTTTTGAGGTGACGGCACCGGGCAACGAGCAAGAAGTACACGACCAAGCACTCAACGCTGAGAACTACATCGGAAAGATGATGACGTTTAAATACTTCGAGCTGAGTGATGATTCAGTTCCACAACAACCTGTTGCACTGCAAGTGAGAGACGACCTATGAAGATTAACATTTTTACAGACCCACACCTAAACGTCAGCCGTCAGGCTCACACGACACCAACGAGCTCTCAAGCCCTCAACCAGCGTTTATTTGATGCCGCGATGGCCACTAAGTCTGCAGAGATGGCTAACTATTGTGCAGGAGACTTATTCGACAAGGCGTTCAACCCTGAATGGGCTGTGATCCAAGGCATTAAGGTTGCAGAGAACTGCTATGTCCTCTCAGGTAACCACGACGAAACAAACCGTGAAGGTACTAAATGCAGCCTTGAGGTTGTAAAAGCCGCGGGGGTGGGCAAGATTTACCGAACACCTTCAGTGAGTGATGTATTTTGGAACAAGACAGCGGATGGTGTCTACATGATCCCTCATCACGCCTCTCAAGAATTATTTGTGCGGGCGTTAAGAGAAGCTGCTGCTGACTCACAAGGGATTGGCACCGCAATGGTTCACTGCAACCGTGGCGAGATTATGGGAGACACGCCTGATAGTATTCTGGTTATCAGCAAGGAATTGGAAGATGAACTGCTCAAAAGTTTCAAGCGGATTTTTTATGGGCACGAACACGGGAGTCACAGCAACAAAGTTGAAGGGGATGTGGTTACCAGTAAGGCGGTTGTCTTGGGCAACACACACCCTACCTCATTCTCTGATGTATCTGACAAATACCGGTACGAGTACTGTACCGAAACAGACGTACTGAAGCGCATTATGATTTGGAGTAAGGACGCTAAGTTCTTGCAACTGGAGTTAGGACAGCCTTTCCCAGAAGGCGCTAACCCTGATGTTATTGAAGTCACAGGCAAAGGCAGCCGTATTGAGGTTGTAGAGTACATGGATGCTCTGTGGAGCGCCTACCCTGCCACGCTTATGATTCGACCAAACGTAACGTACACCGGCGCCACAGAGGTTATGGAAGTAACCCAAGCTGATACAGTTAATCTAGCTGATGCTATTGCGAAAGATTTGGACGGCGAAGTCAAAGAACTATTCATTAAACTATTAGGGAACGTATCTCATGGAAATTAAGTCACTCAAAACCAGAAACTTTAAACGCCTTGGCACACAAGAGTTTCACTTCACCTCTGGCGTGAACTTCATCTCTGGCCCAAATGGCGGAGGCAAATCAACAGTGCTTCGTGGTATTGCGACTGCCATGTTTGGTGTGTCGATGCTGCCGGGCCACAGCGATGATGTTGCGACTTGGGGGCAGAAGTCGTGGTCGTTAGCTCTTGAGTTCACCGCTGCAGGTAGTGTTTACGTAGTTACTCGCAGCAAATCTACAGCTGAAGTTCTGAAGGACGGTCAACTACAGGCCAACGGCAACACACCTGTCACCAAATACATGGAGGACTTGTTAGGTATCTCGGCCAAAGACTACAACCTGATGATTCACAGTCGTCAGGGAGAGACAGCTTACACACTGACTTATGGTGTAACCGCCCTCCAGCGTAAGGTTGAAGAATTTGCTGGCGTTGAAGTGGTTGAGAAAGTTGAACGCGAAGCAGCGGCATTGGCTAGTCAGCTGCGCACACAGATCGACAGTCTGGTTGAGCCTGAGCTAAGCACAGCTGAAATTAACGAGCAGGTTGCAGCGGCGGTGACCACCACAGCAGAGCTACAGTCCTCACTGGATGACGTTGCTCAGCTAACCCGACCCACAGAGCCAGGATTAACAGTACGTGCTGCCAGTCAAGCCCTGGACGCCTACAACCGTAGTGTAGCTGCCTTCGATAACTACCTTATGGAGAAAGATCGTTTAGAATCTTGGTCGCGTGACATTGAAGTGGTAGAGGAGCCGGTAAAGCCTACAGAGTTGGCGTCGCAACTCGAAGCCATTCGTGACCAGATTGATGCGGCTATGGAGCATAATCGTAAGGCTTTGCGAAATAACGATCACATTGAACGAGTGATGGCAGAACTCAACAGCAGTAAATTAACCTCACCAACCGAGGAAGAATTAGCTGAGTTAGAAGTGTTGGCAGCGACCGACTACACCGCTGAGCACCAAGCAATAGCGGTCAAGCAAGCGGAGCTCACCGGAGCTATCCGTCACGCTCGCAAAACTTTAACCGAAGGCAAATGTGACTCATGCGGTACGATCTTAGCTGACATCTCTCCAGAGGACTTGCAGGCTCAGATCAAAGCAGATACCCATGCACTTGAACTGCTTAAGGAAGATGCACAAGAACTAAACCGCAAAAGTTCAGTGGATGCCGGCCGCCTACGTACACTTAAAACTAAGGTTGAAACCTACGAGCGTGACAGTAAGGTGTTTGAACAAGGAAAAGCCGACCTAGCAGCGATGACTGTGATGGAGTTGGTTGACACTAAACCGTTAGAAGATGAGCGTGAAGACCTAACTGGTAAAATGGCAACCTATAAAGCTGAGTACAAGAACTATGTCGCTTACCGTGCAGCCAAAGACGATGTAGCAACAGCACTGGCTAAGCTGGTTAAACCAGAATTGGAGCCACGATTCACCGCTGAAGCAGTTGATGAGGTGGAAAAAGATTGGGCTACTTACCAACAAGCATTACAGGATTATCTCACAGCGCGTAACGTAGCCGAAACCATTGAAGTTAAACTCGCGGTACAGGCGGAACTGATTGAGCGTCTCAACAAGTTACTGGCCAAGAACGTAGAGTACGAAGAAAAGAGTACCGGCCTACAGGCTGAACTTGAAGTGGCGCGTACCCTTAGCACTTACTTGCGCACCAAGCGTGCAGAGTACCTTGTTCAGGTTTGGGATTCAGTTATGCTGTACTCAAGCAAGTTTTTAAATGAAACCACACGCGGCTGGTTAGAAGAAGTCAGCGTTACCGACGGCAAGTTTATGTTCCGTGAGGAAGGCGCATGGGTGCCGGTGGTTGAGGCTTCTGGTGCTCAAGCAGCATTCGTAGGCACCGCCATTCGTTATGGCTTAAACAAAGCCCTGTACCGTGGCAAGACGTTCTTAGCCTTCGATGAGCCGACGGAAGCGATGACAGAAGAGAATGCACGAAACCTTGTTGCGGCGCTAGGATCAGCAGCTGATCAAGTACTGGTTATCACTCACAAACAATCAGACCAGTCACTGGCTGATAACATTCTGGAGGTTTGATATGCACTTAAATCACGAAAGTCAGCTGCCACCCGTGAATTGCCCGCTGCTGATAAAGGTTGGGGATGAGCTATTAAAGGCTCATCGACCCACTTTTGTAGAGAGTAAGGGTAACGAGTTGACCTACATCCTAGAGGATGGGTCTACTCTTTCAGGTAATTTTCCGTGGACTTACCCGTAACATAAAGCACTAATATAACGGCCACAGTGATTGTCAGCAGATAGGGATCAATACCTTCTGCTGGCACCACTGAGGTCGATATAGCTACTGCTCCTGGAATGGCGCAGGCGAGGTTAAGTAAACGTAGGCAGAAGGGCTTAGGCGGGCAACCGGCACTAACTACCGCTACCAACGTCATGCCAAGAATAAACTGAACAATGCTAAGTAACATATCAACCTCTACGAATCTTGTGGTATAGGTCAATTAGCCAGCCAGTAAACGGAGGAGCTTTACCGTCGGCTGAATTGAATGAGTCCGACATCTGTAGCATAACAGAGACTGCAAACGCACTCCCAAGTATAGCTATTAACATCGCCCAACCCCCCTCGTAAAAAGGCTGCCCTAAGGCATAGCCGGATACCCAGCCGACTATCATTAGGAGAGTCTTTCTAACCGCAGTTTCACGACGCTCAGAAAGCAGGTAAAAAAGGCTACCAACACTTGCACCCAAAGCAATATCGGGGACGAGAGCAGCCATGAATACACTTAAGGAGAGAATCACCCAATCGTTCAATGTTTTTTACCTGCAGAGTTTTCTTGAATTATACCCTGAAAAGCATTGACAATGTTGTAACATTTTGCGTAGATTTTTTCCTTTTCGTCGCCTAGTTTTGCAAGGTTTTGAACAAGTCCTCGGTCAAGTTCAGCTGTTCCGGCAGGGGCTCCATCATCCACGCCGGCACTGTCAGTGGCTCGCACTGGACAAGTTGCTTTGACGAGCACCCGCTCAGTAATAACAGTAGGAGGCTTAGACAAAGCAACCTGCATTTTGTCGTACCAGTAATCTGCTTCAGCTTGAACAATCTCATCACGTTTTTCCTGTGCTTGAAGTCTAATAATTTCACGATCCTTCCTTTGATCCTGGTGGTAGAGGTTCGTAAAATAGAACCCCACCAGCAGGCAGAGGATGGGCAGCAGAAAATCCTTATATGAAAAAGGCATGAATCTGAGCCTCAGGTAGAGGATTCTTTACGTAGACAGCTGGAATATCCAGCTCGGCCACGCCAGGGTCGGGTTGGTTGAATATAATAGTGCGTTCAGCCATGGTTACTCCTTGTACATAATGATGCCATTAAGAGCTATGACAGCCTCTGTAACGTCGGTTTGTGGGGTGCCGGTACTAAACACAGCCATTATGTCACCATGGGCGCTTGGAGGAGCATATTCAACTTCGCCTGCAACCAATAAATGAACGCTGTAGAAGGCGAGGGGAGTTGCGGAGTCACCAAAGACTACGTGGCCAGAAGTATACTTTGGTCTTAGGGCTTCTGGAAGGTTTAAAACCACTCCATTTACTAACGGCCCTGAAGTCTCGTTGTGGTTGATAGCACCCTGTAGCTCGATGCGTCCACACGGCAAAACCCGTCCACGAGGGATTGAGTTTCGACCATCACGCAGAGTATTCCAGTAAAATCCGGGGGTCAGGTAAGGCCTTAAATCAATCCAACCCTCCCCTACCGAGGGCAGCTCAAGTGCAGATCGAGCAGAGGTTGGAGTGATACCTAGTGCAAGTTGGTTGGTAGAGGTTAGCAACTGAGTGAGGACGTAACCACCGGCATCTGAGCTTGCAAGTACTGCCGAGTCTCTACCCATAAGAAGAGCAGAGGCATAAGGCGCGTCGATGGAGTTAGACACAACCATGTTGGCATCGAAAAAGGAGTTCCACACCAACCCTGTAGCCACCACGAAGTTAGGCCCTAGCTCTCCAATTCCGTAAGCCCCCTCTCGTAAAAGTTTTGCAGGGCCTGAGGTTACTAAGAATCTAGCTACTGTACCGTCACCTTCAGTATGTATTTTAGGAACAAAAGTACTGGTGGAGCTATCCTGCGACATTGCCTTGGTGGTAGATGTCCCAGGACCGTGTACGATGTCGGCTTTGTCAAACTTAGTGTTTAATCCTGCGGTGTAGGTAGAGGTAGACACGGCATTAACTAAACGACTGTCGTTGCCTTCCACTGCGGACCCGGAGGTAGTACCGTACTTTACAGAAAGTGTGACGTTTCCTGATAAGCTACCGCCGCCATTTAATCCCGTAGAAGCTACCACCTGTGTGGATTTATCCGCCTTCAATGATAACTTGGTAGTCATATCGGCCAGTTGTGCGGCCCCTGTAACCCGGCTGTCATTTCCCATGCAGACAGTATTCACAGCTGTACCATAGTTGTGAGTAGCCGTGTTACCTAAGGCAAGGGCAGTGCGTGCGGTGGCTGCTGTGGTACCTATATTGAGCAGGTTTTTATCATGATAAAGTTGAGCGCTCCAAGCAACCCCAGCTTTATTAGACGCGATGTACGCAGAGTTTTCAGACAAACTAATGAGAGATCCGTAGCTTCCATCTAAGTTTAATGCAATGTAGTTCCCTCCTAGGCCAGGACTAAATCCAAACTGAGTAGGAGTGCCGTTCGCTACCTGCGCCTGGACACCCAACCCATAGGCCTCTCTCCGTAAGACCTCACCAGTACCTACAGTACCGTCACCACCTACAGCAACTTTTGGTACGTAGTGATCCGAGACGCCCTTCTGTGATAGGACTTTAGTGATACTGGTACCAATAACCCCTGTAATTTCGGACTTATCAAATTTTCCAGCTAAAGCCAAAAATCTAGTATCGTCGCCGGCTGCAACAGTCCCCGCAACGGCCCCTACATTACGAGTCGCGGAGTTCCCTAAGCCCAATGAGGTGCGAGAAGCCTCAGCGGTCTTTGCCCCTGTACCGCCTCTCGCTACTGGGATCGGTGTGTTCTCATCTGTTACCCATGCAGGGATTTGACCAGCGACAGAGATAGCGGCATCAATGGTAGCTAATATCTGGAATAGGCGATCCGCAGCTAACTTCTGATAGCCGCGTATAGGTGCAATTCTGTATGAGACGTTGGACGCAGTAGTCCCTTTGTATGCTGGAGTTATAGAAATAACGGTGTTGGACACTACGTTATCAATCTCGTAGAGCCCCCCATCAGGAGCAATAAAGGCGTCACCAAGTCTACTCGCAGATGCGAATAGCGTACCAACACCGGTAACAGTATTGGAGTTATTTGTTACAGTTACTGTACCGGTACTTTCCCAGCTCATACAGATTTCCTCAAAAATTAGTCGGTTAGATCACCAATCTTAACACGCACCTGCCCAAAAGCATCGAACACCTTCATACCTTTGTTATTTACTAAGATGCGTCCAAGACCGTCCGTGCTGGAGTTAATTTCAAAATCCCCGTTACGAGATAACTTCCAACCTCTGACACCTACTTGGTAGTTGGTACTATACAAGTCCCCGCCAATTTTAGCCATGTTAATAGTGGCGTCACCGATGAAAGCAGTTTTGATAATTACCTTATCTCCATCCACGGTAAAGGGGTTCTGCTTAGCTCCATCAATCCCGTTAATGACGCTGAATCTATCTGCTTCAACAATAAAGTTAGACTGGAGAATACCTCCAACGTTATCAATACCAAGTCCAACTCCGGCAGTGACGTACTCGTTATTTTGGTTGAGATGTAACTTCACTCCCCACATAGCGGAGAGAGCCCCACTGGTGGAAGCCTGAGCCTGTTGAATAGTTTGTACAGAGGCACCAATGCCGTCTACAGATGCTTGAGTAGTGTCAATCCTTGAACTAAGGGCTTGGTCTTGAGTAACCCGAGCGCTGCTTTCAGCCGTGATTGCAGCGCTGTTAGCCCCTACTGTTATCAGCATTGCGTCTATACGGTCCCCAATAAGCTGGTCAGCCTCATACCGTAAACTGGCTTCTGAATTAAGAGCCGCTGTGATGTCCTGATTAACTGTGATCTGTAGGGCAGAAACACTCGCCACAAGAGCAGAATCCGCAGCTACTCGCGCTGTTTTTTCTTCCAGTAAAGCTGCAGCAATATCAATATCTACCGCAGCTTTTAGTTGGGTAACTGTCTGGGCTACAGCTTCTACTTCCGTAGTTAAACTGCGTTCAAGCTCAGTAATTTCACTACCCATCGCACCTACGTTGCTGGAAAGGGTCGTGATCCGCTGACTTAATGCTTCATCCTGGTTGGCACGAACCACCACCTCTTCATTGAAGTTGGCACGGGAGTCCCACGCTCTGATACCTGCTTGGAGGTACCCGTCTTCTTCTTCTTCGAGCTCTCTCCATCGAGCAGACAAGCTGCTAATCTGCGTTGCTAAAGGAGTTACCTTTCCGTCCAACTCAACTACGGTGACTTCGGCATCCTGAACACGTAGGGCTAAATCCGCGATACCATCAGTGAGTGACACAAAGTCACCTATTTTAAGCCAGTAAACACTAGGATCTACAGGCGTGACACCTACTGGTACGTTCTGCTTGGCTTTCCAAAGTTTACCGTCATACTGAATTATTACATCTTTCAAGTAAGTCTCGGACGGAACCCATACAGCCGCGGTATCAAAAGCGTCTACCTGTGCTTGCAGTGCGTCAATTTCCGTTTGCAGAGATTGTCGAGCAGCTTCTACTCTATCATTGACGGAGCCTGTACCTGTGCCGGAAATCTTAGCGATCTCTTTCTGAAACCACTGACCTACAATACTATCTTGCTGCTCCTGCAGTATAACATTGAGAATGTCATCAACATCCGCTTTGGTTTTTACATTACCCGGTACCCATAAGGAGTGCCCGTAGAGGTTTACACCCCTGACGTAGTAGTAGTAGGTAGTATCATAAGTTAGGTTGCTATCAACAAAGAACGTACCGGTGCCAAGATAAGTTGCGTTATCTAAAATCTGAACATCCGTTAATGCAGTGGCGCTCCTCCAAAACTCGAACTCAGTATTGACACCAGTAAAAACAGGAAGCACTGTGACTGTGTTGGATGTTGATTTGAAAATTAGAGACGTAGGTGGAGACGGTTCCAGTAGGTTCGTAACTACCAAGCCAGCCTCCGTCCATGCAGAGTTTCCCCATTCCTTGGATACAGCCCGTACTCTGAAATACCACTGCCCTGCGGGGGCTAGTGGTAGGTCATACGATAAGGCGTCACCAAAATAGGCAGTGCCGAAGGCAATATCATCAGGGCCTTTAATATCCAAAACAAACTGATCAACGCGAGCGTCATCAGGAGCCGTCCAACCTATTGTGAGGCCTTGATGCTCCGTGCCTCCAGCATGATAGGTGTAAGTTTCAGCCGTGATAGCTTTGGGTGTCCCAATCCGCCCGGTAGGCATAAAACTGATGGGCGCATCAGGAAGCACTAACCCTTCCTCAATATGCTGATACTTAAGTGGGTTGTGCGCGGTAGCTGTTATCCCATAAGTGGAGCCCTCCTGTTCAGAAGAGGCACTAACCCTAAAAGTTTGCGCGGAGAGCGCTGCGCTTGACAAAATGAAGCTGGCTCCGACCACAACGGGTCGAGTAGGTAAGGCGTTTAAAGTAAGAACTGTCCCAGCGATGCCAGTAATGGTCAGTTGTTCAAGGCCGCCTTCCTCTGTTTCCACTGTGATTTTCCACCCAACAGCGAGTTGGTCAGGAACGGCATCGACAACCACTTTGTTGCCTGTGATACCGGAAATCTTTCCACCTAAGCGAGCACCTGCACGGTAAGGGTCTTGGATCTCAAAGAAGTCACCTGGCCGCATATCTGCGTGCTTGGCTGTGACGGTGAAGTTCACAGACTGCGTCTCCGCTCTTTCAGAGTAGAGTGCCCATAACCCTAACCGTCTGGCTTGCCCACGAGAGGAACAAGCAACAGCTGTCAGCTGAAGCTCTCTCCATCCAAGCAGCTCTATTGACTCTGGGTCTTCAACCATCTCCGGCTTAGCTACGTAACCATCTTCAGGGTCGTTCCACATCACGATTGCCACAGAGTGACGCTCTTTTAATGAAGTGCCTGAATAGGTAAACTCACCGCTGACGACATCAGAAGGAGTTATAATTTTACGTATTGGCCCAGGCATATCAGCCACAGGCTCAACAGTATTTGAACCCCAGTAGGTCATCCCTCGGAAAACGCTGGCAAGAGTATTAAGCGCTGTAATCGCGTCTTCGGGGGCAGAGAAGATTGTGTTACAGGTAAAACGAGGCTCCATTCCACCGTAGCCATCGTCAACCAAAGCATCGCAGTATTTTGAGATTTCGTAGAGCGCCCACTTGTTTACTTCCTTGATACCCGCTCCAATTATTGGGTGGGTGGCTAAGTCGTAGTAGCACCAAGCAGGGTTATCTGTCCAAGCTTCTTTAAAAGTACCATCCCAGAACCCCGTGTAAACTCGGGTAATAGGGTCGTAGTTACTTGGCACTTTAACGATACTGAGGTCGATTAAGTACTTACGACTAGGGATAGTATTGCCGAATAGCTGGGCGTCAACGGACAACCCAAAGAGGGCACAGTTAGGGTAATTCTGACGAACGTCAATTATTTCATTCAGGTACGCCCAGGTTAAAGCGTCTCTAAGCGCCGCTGTGTCACTTTCTTTATTGGAGCGACCCACCTTAACAGTGAAAGGTCCTGTACCCTTTACCTCTAACCGGTAACTCTTCTCATAAGGGGCAGTATTCTTACCACGAATCACATCCGTGGCACTGGATACTTGGTTACCCAAGTGATCTAGCACTTGAATATATAAAGGTAAGGAGGCAGGATTGGTGTTACCTGTACTGCTGTCAGTAGCGACTAGAGCTGGTACTCTCACCGTGACAAGGACAGCGTCCACGTCATTATTAAGCAAACTTCTCACGATAGGATTGGCTTGCTTAATTTCAGCGTTGATCTCCCTTGGATTAGAGATGTCGATGAAGCCCGGGATTACCTCTTGGTCTGGGTCACCATGACGGAAGTCGATGTCGATACCTTCAAAATTCAAAGACCCATCTGCGTTTTGTACAGGGGTATCGTCAAGGAAAATTGACTTCAGACCGTCCACAGGGCCTTTAATCGGACCATATCCAACTAAGTCCAAAATACGGCCTTTTGAAACACTCCGTAAAGTATTTTTAGCTTCTACAGGAGGTTCTTGTTTCTTAGGCTTCTTACCTCCACCTGCCCCGATTAAATGAAGATTCTTTTCCATTGAGATACCTTAAAGTTAAATTCGGGTGGCGGAGTAGAGTAGCTGCCTACGTTCTCGGAGTACAAGGACGCGCTGACTACAATGGAACCAGTCAGCATCCTACCATAACCACGAGGTATTGCCACGCCCTGAGAAGCTGTGTTCGTCGGTCCGTTGAATAAAAACGATGCCTTATCATCATTGGAATCTCTCGAAGTACTGTCAACGCCAGGAACCTTGGTAGTCATCTGAATAATACCACCAACCATCATACCTACACCGGCGTAGATTAGAGGCTGAGCTCCAGGTACGAAGATACCGACTACAACTAAAACAGCGCCAATAATAAAATTCACCGCGCCACTCGACCCTTCAATGCGAGGCACCAAGTAAACATCAGTGATATTACCAAGCTTCATATCCAGTTCAGACTCTGTAATATCGTTAGCTTCTCCCACAAAGATATGCCAGTCATTAACTCGCAAGTACTCTTTGTACTCAGGGTCTTGGAAGGCAAGAGCGGTTACTGCTTCTCGTGGAGTGGCAGCGTCAAGAGTCACCGATGATCCATAGAGTTCAGCTAGTTTACCGTGCAAATGTAATGTGATCATGCTAACTCCTTGTGACGCAGAAACTTTTTGAAATAGGGCATGTACCGAAACATAGGTTCTCTAATGGATAATTTACTGGGATCAATAGGATCACCTGATCCCGGGTGGTGCAGAATTAAGTCATTGTCAAGCAAAATACCGCAATGATGAATTACAGGACCCCGAACTTGCGCGAACCAAACATCCCCTTCCCTAGCCTGATTTGCAGGTATCTCAAAAAATCCTCGGCTTTGAAAAAGCTCATCTAAAAGGTTTTCGCCTTCTTCCCACCATAGCCAATTTCTTGGCACATCTGCAACATCAATCCCTTTCAGCCGGTAGTAGTCTCGGACAATAGAAAAGCAGTCAGCGGTTCCGTGAGAAAAAGGGCGACCTTCAAGAGGCTGTACCTCGTCAACCATCCAGTTGATCGCTGTACAATTAACGCCATCAGTTTCTACAATTCCGCAAGGTATACGAAGGTTATCGAACAACTGCATGTCTTCAGCGGACGGCACAGGATACCCGTCACAGTGACTATGGATTACAGCTTTTAACCCTTCCATGGTGGCCACCATAGAGTCGTGAGCGCTTACTTTAAAAAAGTAAGAAGGTTGTTCGTGCACGTTGTCAACTTGATAAAGTCCACCTTTCTCCGTAAGTAGCCATACAGCTTCATTTGGGTAAGCTGCCTTCGCCTGCTCCCGAATCAGCTCTAAATCAATTTCAAAGTCAATCATCAGTATCTTCCTACGCCAGGGAATGCCATTCTAGGCAGCACAGCCTCAACGCCAAAGCGAAGCTTGCAATCTGAAAGTCTTTTCCCGCAAGAGTCTTCGGCTGGGTCCATAGTTGGTTCACCATTCTTCTTGAAATAAACCTCAGCAACGTAAGGGCAGGCGACTTCTTTGTATTGGAATTTTGTACCCACCCAATACCTGTAGGTATGTACACAGGAGTCTCTCAGCACCATCAGGCGCGGTACTTTAAGCCCCTGCTGATCCATCGCTGTGGATAATTCAAAAGCGAGGCTGTGGCGGCTTTGAGAGCTTTTGCGCTCAATCACAAACTCTTCTACAGGGAAGCTCACGCCTGTACCCGGAGTGGTGCCGTCATCTAAATATTTTCTGAAAGTCTTAATCCTGCGGACAGGCATACCCACTAAGTCATCAGCCTCAAACACTAGGTTTAAAAAATGCAAGTCCTTAGAGGCAAGGGATAAACTAGGGCGGGGCAAAGTACCTGCACCGTCCCAGACGAAGCCTGAAGCCTCAATAGGGGCTGGAGGGTATTCGTTGCCACCAAAAGTCACAACACCGTCACCGGTGTTAGAGCTTGAGAACCTAAAAACCCCTAACTCAAGCCGCTGTAAATCCAGCTCAAACATCTCAATGATTGCATCCTGCTGCATCTTGGAAGCTTCTTTATAAATCAGCTCACTCATAGGTTGAAGTCCTGTACAAAGTTGGCTTTCAAAGCATAGATACCCACATCAGAAACTACCATACTTACCGACTGACACACCACTTTGTAGATCGTACCGTCCGTTGGGTGTACCCATAGAAAAGGTTCTAATTTCAACCGTTGCTTCAACCAGTTGTAAGTGGCCTGGCACTCAATGTGCTCAAGGAACCCCCAGCTAGGGCTCCAACTCTCTCTAATGTGGTTAATACCCTTAGCTCGACGTAGGATGTAACCGTCCCCAAGCTTTTGTTCTTCCACGTCAGCTTCAGGGTTTGACTCCAAGCCCCAGTCTGGGGCTTTTTCTAGTGGGAACGTATCCATTATCACTTCCTATATAACATGCCGTTAGGGCGCATCTCATTTTTGATGGTGTCGATAACAACCAATTTAACAGTGTTCGCAAGCATAACTGCGTCGCCTCGGCTGTCACCTCCACTGCCACCCTCAGATGAGTACTCTATGTTGATTTGTGGAGAGATAGTAACAGCTTGGGGTCCACTATTACCACCTAACTTACGGGCAGTAGCTTCTCTGCCCGTTACATGCGCGGGACCATTAACGATCTCTGGGCCGTACTCACCAACGATACCGTGTTTACCTGTTGGAATGTAGCCCCCTTTATCGTAGGCGCCGGCATAACTTCCACTTGCGCCGCTGCTACCCCCACTACCTAACTCTCCGATGGCCATAGCCGCGACCAAACCGGCTGAGGCATAACCTTGGGCCAATATCATGGGGCCCAGTCCAATACCTGCGATACCAGTTTGTGCTCCTACCATCGCTGCAGCTACGTGAGACTGCATAATGATTTGGGCGACAGCTAACGCCTTCTGTGCGACAAAGGCCAATTTCTGAATACCGGTAGCATCCTCAGAGGCGCTGGCGATCATGCCCAGCATCTCACCCATGCTGCCCGCCATAGAGGCCAGGACGAGCATATTACTCTGTTCCTCATAAACCCTACGCTGGTCTGCCAACGTAGCTATACCGTCGTTGTAGAGCGCCGTGTTAGCTAACTGTCCGCGAGTGTACTCGTCACCTAGCTTTTTCATAGCTGCTAAGTGTTCTGCTTCACTCATTTGTTGGTCTTCATAAGCCTTCATTTGAGCCTTAGCAGCTTCAGCGAATTTATCTTGCTGTTGGAAGTTGCCTTTCTCGTGGTTGCCTATTAGGTCAACAGCGGACTTATCATAGGTTTTCAGGTCATTGGAGCGAGTAACTGAAGCCCCTAGAAATTCAGAGAACGGTCCAGTCGCCTCAGGCATCTGAACAGTAGGTCCTTCGGCAGGTCTGGCGCTTTTTAAGATACTTTCCCTTATGCGGGTGTACTCCGCACCCTTATCCGTAACGCCTTCATAGGCCTTCTCCAACGCTGCCAGATCATCAACCTGCTTCTGAATACCGGAAGCCATGTAAGCTTCCCGCAACTTGTTCAGGGTTTGCAGCTGCTTATCTTGAGCTACCACAACAGCGTAGTGGTCGATCTTGGCCTGTCGTAATGCCTTTAGGTACTGCTCTTCGGTGAACTTAACATCATTAGCTTTAAGGTAGGTCAGTTGTTCGGTGATCTTGGCTAACTTTTCAGCGGACACACCAACTTGGTCATACTTAGCACGAAGGGCTTCGTAGGCGGTTTGAGCCTCTTTAAGTTGTTTAGCTGCTGCTTTCTCCTTATCTCCAGGTCCTTTACCTGCGCCTTGTTCATCCTTTTTCCTGCGAGATTCGTCAATGGCAAAAATCTCAGTTGTAAGCTGAAGCTCTTTTTTAAGGGACTCAACCAGTTTCACTTGGTTTAAAACCGCTTCAGCATTGTTTAAGCTGGTGGCAAGTACGGCTTCCATAGCCCTTAACTCTACAACTTCCTTAAGTTCTTGATTTAAACGCTTATAACGGTCTTCTTCGGTTTCTCCTACCAAGCTGATCTTAGTCATCAGGTCGGCGGCGGATTTATTATAATCCTCAATTTTACCTTTAGCCTCGTAAATTGCTTGGTCAGCATTTTTAATCAATTCAATCAACTTCTCATAACGCTGTTCCTGCTCTTGAGTTGCTTTTCCGCTGCGTAAAACCTCATCTAGTCGATCAAATTCTTTTTCAAGAGCATCCAAATTAGTTTCAAGGTCAGCGTACTTCTCGACATCTGTTTTCGCCGCCGCTTCAGCAAGTAAAGAATACTTCTCTGCGTTCTCTTGAATTAACCGACCACTATCAAACAGTAAATCATTTAGGTTTTTCTGCTGGTCAGTTTGTCCTTGAGACCGTGCATTGGCAGCTTCAATCGCCGCCGCTTTCTGACGCTCTAGTTCAGCAATTTTCTCTTGCGTTGCGGCGAAGTTCTTCATTTCTGCCGTGCCGCGCTGACCAGAGGCATCCTTAAGACGGTTAATTTCTGCCTCTAAGCGAACTACTTCAGTGAGTTCAGACGTTAGGCTTTTTAGGTTACCTACTTGCTCAGGAGCAACAACAGTGACTGTAGACTTTCTAGTATCTTCTATCGTCTTACCGAGGTCCTTCGCCTGGTGTTCGAGTAAAGTCAGCTCTTCTCGTGCAAGAGTGGTATCCAGTCCAAGCTTCTCAGCTTTGGCTATATAGGCTCTCCAGCGTTCAGCTTCCGTGTTTACATCCGCAAGCGCCATCTGCATAACCATCATCTGTTTCAAAGCAGATTTTTTAAAGTCAGCTTCAGCAGCAGCTTGAATGGCAATTTTTACATCTCGATAACTTTGTGCGTAAGCTTTGACGGCTTCAGTGTTACTGTTGATTCTCTCTTTGTTATTGTCCGTGAAGATTAAATCAAAGGCAGTATATATTCCGTAAATAACCAAACTGGCCGTGGATATAAAAGAAAGAGCCGCAGTTAGTCCTTTGACGGAGGTTATTGAGGCTAGGGCGGTTGCTCCGAGTTTACGGATTGCAACTTCAGCACCTACGTATGACCCGGTAGCCCCGAGCACTGCTCTCCCACTGAACGCTGTCTCAATCCCAAAGGCTTTAATACCTAAGGTAGTCCGATATACAGAGGTTCCGAGAGCATACACCGCCTTACCGCTCGCAACAGCTCCTGTTATTAGTCCACCTAGGAGTTTATTGCCTGCTAACACTGCACCCACCGTCAGACCTAACTTGCCTAGTGTGGTGATTCTATCCAGCAAAATGTCTAGGTGAGTGATAACGGAAGTATCTGAGATAGGCTTAGTTAGTTCTCCCATCCAGGAAGCTAAATCAAGGGTGAGTCCTTGCAGTCTATCACCTACTTTATCAAAAACACTAAGTTGAACTTCTTGGTATGCAGACAGCGCAGTCCTAAAATCAAACTTTAAGGCGTCCTCAATCTTTTCCCGCATTTCTTTAGCCGAGCCGCCCGCCCGCCGCAGTATCATGTCCATACGTTCCAGACCTTCAACTTGCTTAACCAAAGCAGCGATTGGTGAGGACGCGTAAACACCTACTAAGTTCTTAATGGCCGCCAACTTATCGGCGTCTGAAAGGTCTGCCATTCCTACACTAAGTTGACGAATAATTGATGTTAAATCCTTAGTGTTTCCGTAGACATCAGATACGGAGATATTGAAGGTATCCATTACCTCCTGAGCTTTCTTAGTTGGTGCGGATAAGCTGACGAATAAACGGCGTAGTGCAGTACCTGCACGAGAGGCTTTAAAGCCTGCGTTAGCTAACGTAGCGATAGAAGCCACAGTTGTTTCTAAGGATAATCCCAGAGTGTCTGCAGCAGGACCTGCGTATGTTAGGGCATTCGCCAACTGATCTACGTTAGTGTTGGAGTTAGTTACCGCCTTTGCCATTACATCAACAATACCGGTCAAGTCCGCCGCTTCCTTGCGGAAGATCATCATAATGTTCGTTACGTGGTCTGCTGACCGCGCCATATCCAGCTGACCGATAATAGCTAAGTCAAGAGTAGGAGCGAGAGCCGTCATAGCCTGCCCTGAAGACAAGCCTGCCTGACCAAGTTCGGTCACAGCTTTTGCTACTTCAGTAGCTGTGAACTGCGTACTCTTACCCATCGCCCGTATCTGTTCACCCATCGCCGCGAACGAGGCCGCTCGATGCTGCGCAGGCATACTAGAACCCATAATGGCTTCAGTACGTGCCATGGCAGCTTGGAACTCAACACCAGCTTCCACTGTAGAGCGAATAGCCCGAGACAAGGCGTAAGCTGCGGAAGCAGCGAGTATAGTAGAGCTGGTGTACATACCAATGCTGGTTTTCATACCCTGAAGTGTTGCACGCATGGTGGCAGTCAACTGAGCGCCAATCTTAACGTGCTTATTTCGAGCTATGTAAGCTGCGGTACTCTGTGTGAGCGCTTTCTTCTCTTCAGCTAACTTAGACCTCAGCATTACTAGCTGCTTTCCTTCCTCAGAAGACAAAGCTGCGATTTGTCGAGTAACTGCGGCAATCTCTGCTCGTTGTTTAGTTTTGAATCTAATATCATCAGCGACTACGCGGTTCTTCGCCTTAGCTTGCTCAATAAGTGCGCGATCAACTTCCATCTCCCTTGCGCGGGCGTTGTTCGTCAGCTGCAACTCTTTACGCAGCTGGTTTTGCTGAACAATTTGTTTGGCCTCGGCCTGAGCCAAATTTCTGGCACCGGCCAGTAGAACTTCGTTAGCTGCAAAGTCTTTGTGCTTTTGAGAACTCAAGTTCACCAAGGCCTGTGCTTGACGCTTATACGCAGCTTCAAACTCAGCTGCAGCTGTGATCGCCTTCTTACTTTCTGCGATCTCAACCTTAAGTAACTCAGCCGCTCGCCCATCTTTAGTGTTTAAGTAGTCTCTGGTGCGCCCTAATTCGGCTAGAGTTTCTTTTCGCTTGGCCGCCAATAGAATCGCTTTTGATTCAGCAGTTGCAGCAGCAGTTTCTACCTGAATTTTAGCCTCAAGTATACTATTGGCCTTAAACTGCTCTCCGGTAACTAGCTTCAACTGCTCTGCTAGCTTATTACTCTGTACCGTTAGTCTGGCTTCCGCTGTGACACTCTCTTGTAAAGCTTTGTTGTAGACCTTAGCAATCTCAGTAGCTCGGCCTTTCTCACTGTTTAGGTACGCGGTGCGTTCAGCCTCTTTGGTGAGATTAGTTGTTATCGTGTTTTGTAAGGATATTTGACGCTGTTGCTCAGCATATTGCTGCTGCAGTTGCGTGAGTTCTTTTCCTTTAGCTGAAGCCAAGAACTGTATTTTTCTGGTGTACTCTTCAATCGCTAAGGCTTGCTTGGTGTTAAATGCTGTCTGCCGCTCATCCGCAGAAGTCGCTTCATTAACCGCAGCTATTTTACGCTTCGTTTGAATGATCTGAGCGGCAGTTGCGTTAGTCACCAGTTCAAGTTGTTTCTGAACTACCTGCAGTTCGGCAGCTTGACGAGCCTCAGCAGTTTCCAGTTTTAAAAGGGTGTCGAGCCTAATTTTATTTTTTGCTATGGCTACGGTGGTGCCGTCGTTAAGCATAGCTTCAGCTTGCGCTTGTTTTTGTACGACACCTTCTGCCCTTACACGCGCAGTGGAGAGTTCATTAAGAATAGAGAGAAGAACTTTATTGTTGGCAACTTCTTTACCCTGAGCAGTGGTTGCCTGCTGAAGGTTAGAGGTGGATTTCGTCAAGGCAAGCGAAGTGTTTAAGTACGCATTGGCTACATAAGCCTGCGAGTCATAAACAGTTTTAGCGACGCTGTAAGCCTTAACTTCTTCAGTATTAAGTCTAGCCGTACTCGCTGTAAGCTCTGCGGTCTTTATAGCAGTGGCGTGAGCGGCACCTTCCATCCTACGCAGGGAGTCTGCTGTGCGGTTCAGGGCGTCCGTCTGGGACATTGTTACCCTTAGCTCAGAAGTCTTATTGAGTAGCTCCTTCATCCGCAAAGTAGCGGTTAGGTTCGCAGAGTTTACCGAGTTATAAAACCCCTGAGAGGCGAACTCAAGGGTTTTATACGCGTTAGCAAGTTGAGCGTTGTCAGAACCTATCTTAGAGGACATCGACTCAAACTTTTTGGCCACGCCGTCGGTAGCCTTAGCCAACTTATCTGCTACTTTAACCGTTTGGCTACCAAGTAAATCCAGCGTCCTACCGGCGGTAGAAATGCCAGTTTTAAGCTCGACTAAACCTTTTAGTGTGGAACCAAAGTCAACTTCAAACTTAGCTGTCATTTCTTCTCGCCTTTCTTGGTAGGATTATCCTGTGCGAGTTTAGCAGCGTTGCGGTTAAATAGGAACTCCAATACGGGGGAGTCGGTCTCTTCAATAGTCTCGAAGTAAACTTCTCGGCAGAGTGGAGTTAGCTTTAATATGTGGTCAGAGAGCGTAAGCATGTCAGAGTAAGGTATTGGCTTCGGGCCTATCTCTGAGTACTCACGGCGGCGATGTAGACGGAAGAAAGCATTAACTAGCCAAAGCTGAGACGGGTGAGGCTCAGAAAACCCCTCCATTGCTGGATGGGGTTTTCCAAATTTTTCTTCAAGTAATTTGAAAGCCTTTATACCCTTAGCCCCGTGCTGAATCAGGAATTGGCAGAAGGCTTTACATCTTTTACTACTTTTTCCGTACTCTGAGCAACGAAGTTTTCACGCTTGATGGACTCATTCTGAATGAACTGATACAGGTCAACATACGCCGGGTTTGAAAGGACTTTTAATGCAGTCTCAGGTGAGAACTTTAATTCCTTGCCCTTCTGCCCTACGTTTTCCCAACCAAGAAGCACAGTCTCAGCCATAATACGGGCTTGAATAGTCGCGAACTTATCTTCTAAGTCGTCTGGCATCTTACCTTCACCGAGCTTAGAAAGCTCAGAGTAAAATTCCATGTGAAGCTCATTACGTAAGTTTTCAGCCTTTCGATTATTCCAGCGGGCGACCAAAAATCGACCGTTCATAAACTCAACCCACTTACCGCCTGACGCAACTTTATGGTCAATGGCTACGCTATCTAAGTCAAACATTTTTACACCTACAGTGAATAGAAAAGGACAACCTGAACTTTATCAGGTTGTCCTTTGTGTAGCAAGGGTTTAAGGCTTAGCAGTGTATTTAATATAAATACAGCACTTCACACCTTCGTGAGTACCTTCTTCTGCAGTCAGTGTTAGAGAAGTTGTGTAGTCCTGGTTCTCTCCACCAGCGTTAGAAGAGGGAGACTGAGCCATCATATTCGGGAAGAAGAACTCAAACTTACCTTCCGCCGTTTCAATGACCATACTACCTTTCATGCGCTTATTGGTCATGTGAATGTCCAACACGGTTTGGTCGTAGTAGTAAACATCACCTGACAGGCTGACACCTACTTTACCCATACCCATCCCGGCAGCGAACACGTGGCCAATAGCGGCCTGCTCACGAACGTTATTCTCAATGGACAAAGAAGCAGTAGAGAAGGTCATCTCCAACGGAGCACCAAGGTCATCGGTTAAGAGTAAATTGGCGAGGTTGTTGGAAGCATCTGCAATCTCGTAGTTGGCAGGGGTCGTTTTAGCACTTGCCAGTGAACCACCAAGGCCATCTGCACCTTGCACCTCTTCGGCGTAATCCGCATTAGCCGACATAGTGTTAGCTGCGAGAGTGATCAATTCGCCATCACCAAGTTCGATAGCTACATCATTGATCAATGTGCCGTAGTAGCGCTCATGAGACTGCTTCTCGGTCGCGCCAACGTTTGGACGGATAGTTTTTTCAATCAGTAAAAACTGCTTCAAATCACCATCGGTAAGCACCTTGTGAGTCGTTTTATCAACCCAAGTGTTCATCAGTGCGGCTTGGAGTAAGTCCATGCAAAATGGGGTTGCGCCAAACTCAACGGTCGCTGCACCAGAGGCAGTGCCCTTAGTGTTTTTGCTGCCAGTAACACGACGGCTACCAGAGATTGCTTGAGAAGACTTAGCTTCCTTAGCCATCGTGAACCCTTCAGTGGTGAAGGGGATTAGGTTCATACTGGCAGCAACAAACTCAGAAGCCTCAGAGGCGGTTGAGAAGGCATAAGCCAGTGATACCGCAGACGTATCTGCATAACTTTTGATAGCCATTAGCCACCTCGATAAAGTTCAAAGTCAAAGTCGATTACGCCAGTGTAGGCCGTAAATCCGTTGTCCTTACTAACAGGGTAAGGGGTATAGGTTCTAAAGCGTATCCCATCAAGGGTCTGCTCTGCGAACTTATTAGCAATACCTTCGAGAAGTTTAGCATCTTTTATGCTGCTTGGCTTCTTCGTTAGGTATGTTATGAACAAGTCTCCGAAATAACGAGTAGGAGCAGTTTTGGTTGGACCTACTCGCTTACTATTTAAAATAACATTTCGGAATGTGAAGAAAGGGTTTTCTTGTTGGAATAAATCACCAAGTTGACTGGCAGTAGCATCCCGGTTTGTGTGGTCATCAAAACTAAAGGGAGTCAGAATACCTGCCGAAAACGCAGCGGATCTAATGACGCCTTCAACATCTACGACGGATAGCTTCATTTAAGTCTGTACCTCCGAGTGTTGCCTAATGCAATCTCTCTCTCAAAGTGGGTGACAGCGCGAACTAGCCCGGCGTTACCTGCTTCCTCAACTCTGGCGTTATGAGAATATCCCTTAACATCGTTAGGATTAAAAAAGTAGAACTTGGTCGCTGGTTTTTGCCCTGCAGCGTATTGACTTATGATTTCAGAAATTTCTTGAGCAAGGATGGAGTCAGCCACTGCCTTAGCCGTACTTGAGTCTATTACGGATCTGCGATCCCCTTTATACCCTACTAATTTATGCCGTGGCTTTACTTTTTTAGTTCCGCGCAGCTGGCTGAAAGAACCCAACTCTCGGCCTTCAGGGTTCGAGTCTCCTTCAACACCTACCTTCCAGTGAACAACAGTGTTAGAGGAGTCCTGAACCGTCCTATTAAGGGTCTCTTCAAAGCCTGCAGATATTCCCTCACGCAAAGCACCCACAAACATCTGGGTGATGCTTTCGTTTAAGTCCTCTGCTGCGAGGTAAAATTTGGTAGGTAACTCACTCACAGAATAACCTATACTGTTTTTCACCTGCTTGGGAATCCACTGACTTAACAAGTCTAGTACGGCCTTTGTAGGTGACTTTCATGTTTGGTTTAGGTTCAAATCCAATGTGATTAAAATCAATCACAACCGTTACAGAAGAACTTATTTTGTCGTCTGCCCACCCAGCCAGTTCATTGTACTCTGGAATCACTGCAGTGACATTAAAGTTAGCTTCCACATCGGTGTATTCATGCTCAACAGGATCATACCCGCTGGTGATCGAGGTGATAACTAAGTTGATTCTTGGGTCGCCTTCCTGGTCAAGACGTAATCCACGCATACCTAAATCAGGGAAAGAATCCACGACTCGGTAATTTTTACCGTTTAACAGGAAAAAGTCATACTGCCGAGCCTCTACATTTAGTGTGGTCCAAGCATAGAAGTTACCAACCTTGTTATCGTACATTCCAGTCTCTGCAGTGTTGGTACGAAACTCCACATCTAGGAAGTCCTCCGCGAGTACTACATCAACCAGCCAGCCAGGATTATCGGCAGGTCCTATAGGTACCTTACGCGTCTGTACAGCGAGACCTGAAGATCCATCAATCTTTGGTGTTACCAAATGTACCATGGACATCTTGATGTAAGTGTCACCATCAGTAACATCAAAACGAGCATCTTGACGCTCCTGTCCAATGATGTAAACGTCACCGGAACTTGGGTGGCGAAAAACTAAGCTTTGAGGCAAGACCTCATCAGGTTTTACATAAAGTTGACGCTTACGAGTAGGGCGGTTGTAGATGGATAAGAATCTGTCAGTCAGGTCTAAGCGACCTTTAAACGCACGAGGCACAAAAGTTTTAGTAGCGCTATCCCACGCATCAAATTGCTCATGCAAATGTTTTTGTGCTATCTCGTTAAGAAACATTATCTCTTGGCTCCACGATTGGATCACGAGAAGGTATAGACTTACCTACCAAGTCAATTTGACCTGCGTTCACTGTCATGCCAAGCTCTTCCAACAGGTCATCCATTATAACATCTGCTCGGCCAGATAGACTGCCCGCAAGCCATAGGAAGCCGTCACGGTCAGAGCGTTGCCCCTCATTACTGCCATCGGTACTCTTTTTGAGCACAAAGACTGGTGCAGTCAAAGCCACAAGTGAAGCAGCTTTGTATTTTGTATAGAGGCGAAGTGAACGAATATGTTTATCGTCCACTAATGTTCGCCAAGTTTCTAACCGCTTATCCAGTGCAGCTTCTACATCATCTTCAAGGCCGTAACCATTGAGGACATTATCCGGCAGGTCAGCGGGGCTCACCGTTAAGACGTTCCGTATTTGCTGTAGGTCAAGCAGGTCAGAAATGTTAATCATTTTACAATTACCATGAAACCAGCTTCGATTTGATTACCTAACCAGCCGTCATTTGCCAAAGGCATTTCCTGGCCACCATAGATAGTGATCTTGGTATCGGGTTGCACGAAGCGCGACTTAGTTAAATTTTTCACTTTAACCGTTGAAGTCGTCTTCTTTGCGTCTGATTCTTTTGCAGCTGTCGTTTCGGTCTCAAGGATTAAGTCCTCTTTAACTTCTGCTTTAACTGGGGCCTTAGCCATACTACACTCCTTTTAGGTTGGGGAGGTTTCCCTCCCCTTCCGTCCTAATTAAACAGACAATTCCAAGACTGACCATGCTTCGTCGTATAAGCGTGTGCTCATCTCGCCGTAGTCAACGCGGAAACCGGTAGCCTTACGCATTACGTAGTTCTCAATCGCATCGTAAGATGCTGAGACGTTCACAAAGCGCTGGATAGCGTAACGTGGGTCTAAACCAACAAGTAAGCCGGCGCCGAACAAGTCCTGATCAAAAGTTACGAACTTAGGAGCAGGGATGCCGAAGTCTACACCACTGAATGGAGTAGCAATCTTGCTGTTATCAGAACCTACGCTTGAAGGGGCTAACTGAGCATCTACTAAAAGAGCTTCGTCAATACCAGTCAATACGCGAGTCAAGTTAGCGTTGTAGCGGTTGTGCATCAGCCACTTGATGTACGCTTTCTTAGTGATGGTGTTTGCAGCTGTGATTGACGTGTCAAAGGTATTAGCCTTAACAGTGTCCAGTGCCGCCATACCTAAGTCTTCGTCACCCAGTACCATCGCCTTCAGCTGTTCGCTGATGCGGCGGATACGCTCGCCACGACCCTGTGCTTCCATAACCAAGCGAACTAAGTCAACTGAAGTTGCTTCTTGCGCTTCATCAGAGATCAACAGACCTACTGAGTAGGTTGGAACCTTGTAGCTTTTCTCACCAGTGGTGATAGAGATCATCGTCTCTGGCTCAGCCATCTGGGTGATACGGCCACTTGCAGAGCCTTCTGGACCACTGGTGTTGATGATCGGCTGATCAGCACGCTTGCCATCAAGGTTGGTAGTGATAGCTACCAGGTCTTGCCACTTAGCGATAACGTCAGAACCGTCTTTATCCAGAGTGTTAGCTTTCATCGTTTCAAGGATGAACTGTGGGAACAGCAAACGGGCACCGATGCTGGTGTCATTGCCATCTGGAGCGCGGAAGCCATTCGCCAAATTCTGGCTTTGCAAGTCCTTCATGGTCAGCGGGTTGCCGCCATACTGGCTATCTAACAGACCTGATGCACTAAACATCTGATCCATTAAGTCACCCTTTGACGGGTCCCATGCTACGCCTTGTTCTTGTGCAGAGTAACGAGCCTCCAAACGAACATCGCGCTTATTTTTGGCAGCCTGCTCATAAAGAGACAGGTCAACCTTCATTTCGGCTGTTTTGCCGTCTTTGCCTTGTAGTTTAATTGATGCAGACATTGCGCTACTCCTTACAGTTTTTCGATAACAGCGACAACGCCGCCAACGGTTGAAGCTGTGTCATCTGCAAAAGAGATGATACGCCATTTGTGGTGAATTGGGGCAGTCGCTGCTTTCTTAACGAGACCCAGTTTCTTACCATTCGCTACACCATGAGCGGCGTTCGCTGATGCTACGACGAAGTCTAGTACGTTAGCTGCGCCAATAACTTCCACTTCCATACGAGTACCAGCGTTGCAACGAGCAACACCGCCGATTGTGAAGCCGTCAGAAGTACCGCCCTGATCAACGTTATCTAAAAAGCCTTCAATCTCAGCATCTTCTGCTGCGATTACCATATTACCTTGTGTGCCCATCACCATAGGCTTCTTCAAGTCAGCGTCAGTGTAGACTTCAGTTTTAGCTGAGCCTAACTTAGTTGTGATGACGTTCAGTCGCTCAGGTGATTGCGTCAATGCGCGGAAGTTAAATTTCATGAGTACTGCCTCTTAGTGTGGACGTAGTGGGTTTGGAACTTGGACAACAGGCTGTTGCGTTTCAGCAAATGCTGAGCTGTTTCGGCCCGGCTTAAAACGCTCAGCACGCATACCTTGTAGCTCGGTAAATTGTGCTAATACACCAACCACGGTAGTTTTAGTTTCCTTAGGTTGTTGCAGTGCAACCTGTAAGTTACCTACAGCCACTTGGGCAACTTCCAGTAAACTAGAGATGTCAGCTTTCAACGTCTCTTGCGCTGCCAAGGCAGATGCAAGTTGGTCTTTGGCGATCTCTAATTGTGCTTCTAGGCGGCCAATCATCTTGGCATCCTCAGTGGTTAATCCAGGCTCAGCCGGCGCCTCAGCGACCTCTTCAACAACTTCGGTTGTTTCGGGGGTTGCTGGAGCTTGAAGGCTAGCGGTATAGAGAACAAGTTCTTCGGCGGTGAGCACAGTTTCAGGTGCCGCACCAGCGAAAATCTGGTCCAATTTCTCTTGAGAAATTTTCATAGAATCTCCGTTAGGTTTAGAGGCAGTGAAACTGCCGAGGACATCTTCGAGATCAGCAACTTGGTCAATCAAACCGACCGCCTTGGCTTCACCTGCGTAGAATACTTGTGCTTCCGCCCACTTGTCAGTTTCTGACATCATAAGACTTCTGCTTCGTGAAACATGAGTAAGGAAAAAGTTGTTTGCAGTTTCTACTGACTTCTGCAGGGACTCTTTCTCTTCATGCGTAAACTCAGTACCGCCAAAGCCGTAACCCTTCTCACGACCTGCGGTGAATACGTGGTATTTAATACCTTCCTTAGCTAAAGCTTCGGAGTAGTCAGGATAAGCAGCGAATACGCCGATGCTGCCGATCTGTGCCATCTCTGAAGCACTGATAGTAGCTTTAGGAGATACTGCCAGCCAAAGACCTGCGGACATAGCATAGTTGTCTACATGAACCTTAACCTTCATTGTACGACTTAAGCGCTCAAGTGATTTGGCCGCCTTGCCAACGCCAGTAACCTGTCCGCCAGTACTTTCAATGCTTAACAAAACATTTTTGACTTCGGATTCCGCAAGAATAGCCACGGCGTCGTTGATAGCGTCGTAACTGGTAATCTCACCGTCAGTGTATTGGTGCCACCAAGCGTGACCATTAACTAGGCTGCCTGTGATGCGGAACTCAACATTTTCACCTTGACGCGACAAAAGACCTAAGCCAGGTCGTTCTTCGTCTACTTGGAATAGGCTTGCTTGTTTGATTGTTTTGCTGGAGGCTTCTAGTTTCATCTCCGTATGGGAAGCGTGGAAAAACTTTCCGCACAATTCCATGTAACGGTCGAGTCCACTGGTAGAACCTGCCCATAGGTTTGTCAACATTAGTTAAGTTCTCCAAAGAGAGCAATAATTTGCGGATAGGCTAGTTGATATGCAAACAAGAAGCAAGTAATTTCATTAGTCATTGTCGTCACCACCGGTTGAGTCAGGAGTTCCAGGATTTAGAGCGCGTCCGGTGGAGCTGATTTTTTCGGTGCTGGTGCTTTCTTTACTCTTGGTGTAAAAATCCGTACCGCTAAATTCTTTAGCCAATCCTTGAGGTCGGATGCCCAGTTCATAACAAGCATTAGCGTCAGATATAAGTCCATAACTTAGCTGCTCCAGAATACGTTTTTGTTTGGTGCCGCGATAGGCTTCCAATTCCGTTTCAGGGCGCAATTCAATAGGGTTTAACTCAAATTTAACATAGCCATCAACTCCCAGCAAGCGTACAGCTAGGGTCAGTGCGCGGCTAACTACTTCTTCAACTGGTGGGCGAGTAGCATCAACAACCTTTAGGTAAATAAGAGTCTCCGCATTCGATAAGCCTTGGCCACCTGATGTGCGCAAGCCTGATACAGAGGCGGGAGTCTTAAGGGAAACACCAAGTAGGTTTCCAAGTACGGTCATCAACGTGCCGTAGTCAGCCTTGCTGCCACCAATGTCTTCTACTTTATGCGTGACAGTATCATAGCTGACGAGTGCATCTTCAGGATTCAAATCCTCAAGTGCTGACTCTACTCCAGACTTAACACTGTTGTAGAAAGACACCATCTTAACCTTATCGTTAGCGATGTCCGGTGGTGCCATGGCCTGTACAGCCTCTTGGCTGATTGTCGTAATCAAACGACTGTGGCCAGTACGTACTACCGCACGGTGAGTATCTTCAAGGAACTCGTTAAATTGGAACGTCTGAGCGAGACCTGGGCGCAGCAAGCTAACTGCATAGCCCTCATCTGCGTTACGGTTGTGCTCAGCGATAAATACGTTTGGTAAGTTTAGTTCGATGTCGCCGCCATCCTGGGTAGGATAGCGACCACCTTTGCCGTCGGCCTCCCACTCAATGGTGGAGTAACCTATTGGAACCATACGCTCTGGTCCAAATTGTTCATCCAACACCAACTCTACGCCACACCCGCCGCAGCCGATTGTGTCAATCTGCAGGGTTGCCAGCAGCGCCTGTAATCCTTGTTTATCATTGTAACCTTGTGAATAATCGTGCAGCGTATCAAATTTATCAATAATGGAGTACGCGGCACTCATAACACCAATGTCCATGACACCTTCAGAGTTATAGGCTGCTAACCGGTAACCCGATTTGACAGCCAGTGCAACCATAGAGTTAGCTGCAGAAGAAAACAGTCCGTCCTCACGCATCAATGTACGAATAATTTCGTTAATATCTGTGCGAGTACGGACTTTGTTAATTGCCGAAGCAACATACTGGTTAAGCGGGTTTGACATCGCGTCGCCGCGTTTTAAGTCACTCCCCGGGCGTTGAGCTCTAACCTTACCTGCCAGGTTAGTGGTAGGCATGATTACATTGCTGGAACCTTTTACAGGTTGCTTACGGGGACGTTTAGCCAATTTTCTTCTGCCATTAGGTTGGTGAACGGGAGTGAGTATCTATTATAGGGGTGAGAGTGTCAAGACAGCTTGGTGTCTGTGATACCACCACTGGTTAATAAGGGTAACTCAAATCTACCTTCTAGTGGAACGGAGTACACATAAGACTGCCCATTCCAGCGGCTTGGCCACCGATAACCGGTGATACGACTAGGAGCAAACGCATCAATGCGAACCATGTCCGACTGATTGCCACCCAAGATCATTATGTTGCCCTTGGCATCACGCCCAACGACGAAACCGACGTGACCCCCGCCAACTCTATCAAGGATTGCTAAGCAGCCGTAGGCCGGCTTGTGAAGCGTTGTGAGCTGAGGTGATAGCCACTCTTTTGCTCGGTACCACTCTTTTACGACGTAACGCCCAGACTCACCGAGAATGAAGCCGACGAAGAGCCCACACCACGGCTGTTCATCATCCCGCCACCAAGCCCGCGCTTCCTTCTGATAGCTACCCATCTTATCCAGCATGTGGGTAATGGTAGGGTTGTGCTGAGTGCCTTTAACCTCTTTGAGTCCGAGGTAGGCTCTTGCTAATTTGATCCAGGGTAGCTCGTTCATGGTATTTCCTCAGTCTAGGATAACTTGGTAGTGAAGAGGGATTACGACCTCGTATGTAAGGGGTGTAGTAGGAGAATAAAGCTCTATGATTATCAGCATTTTATTGTCTTTCCAACCGAAGCAAGTATGGATAAACATGTTGTAGGTCCTCCACTTCCCACTTGCATTACTTTGATGGGTTGTCATAGTTTGCCAGTTGCACAGACTTAGCGGCACCCAAGCCCCTGGAGGTATCATAGTTTTATCCTCCCTCGTCACAAGTACCCGTTCATAAGCAGTTGCTATTTGCTGTATTACAGGGTAGGTGTCAGGACCTCCAAGGATTTGCCTAAATTTTAACTGTTTAATGCCCGAGTCAAACGTAACCATATTAAGATTATTTTTTATCCTGATTCCGTAAGATTCAGTAGACTCCACATTAGCATAAACCCTAAAAGTCCATACGCGAGAAGCTGGAGCGGCATTATCAAACCTCACACCAATAAAGTAAACTCCAGTCCAGGCTCCTGGCCCTCCGGTAGGCCTGCAAATTCTAATATAAGTTTTATTCCAGTTCTGCATCTGCACTGCGATTATGGGAGGGGATTGTGAGGTAATTACTTGAGAAAAATTCACCGTGAGCGGGTTTTGAGTGTGAGAAAGTGTGAACGTTTTAGTTTCTACTAACCCGTATCCGAGGTAATTACTATCAGAAATAATTTCTCCAGTTTCGTTTAATACTTCAAATCCATAGCTCATTATTTGTACCTAAATACCATTAAGTCGCTAGCAGCGTCGGCACCTAAATGCGGCTGTACAAGGCGTACCCTATTAGTTTCTATAGTCACTTTCTGTGCACTGTTGTATGGCATCAGCAGGGTGGTGGTACAGTAAGCAACCGTATTACTAGGGTCAATATTAGGTATGTTAATATACCCAGAAAACCCTTTAGCAACTCGCTCATAGTGCACTAGCCTTAAAGACCGGTCTTCGCTTGAGAATAACTGCTCCCCTGAAGGGCCAAGAGTAACCAAGCCATAACTCATAAGATCACCACACCATATACTTAGAAAACATATCCACTTCTTCTTTGTGGGTTTTACCTACGGTCACCGGTGTAACGCTTACCGGTGCGAAGATGCCAACCCCTACATAACCTAAACCGAACTCAACTTCAGCGGCAATCATAGCATAGTGGATAGAGTGTACCCAGTGATCCACACTGCTGGTTGCCTGGAACATTTCAGTAATCGTACCATCCGTATTCTGTCTGCGAATCTTTTTCGTAGTTTTCAAATGCTCGAATATCTCATTCGTGATCGCATCGTTTTTAGGGTACTGAATATCCTGACTGTTGTGCTTGTCTAGCATGAACGTCAATGATTTAGTGCGGTCTACGTTAATTACCGGCTCGTTGCTCTTCTCCTCGAAGAACTTTGGACCGTTGATATTACGAACATACACCACAGCTTTAATCTCACGTTGCTGCACCAATGTGTTCACCAGCGTAATATCTGGTCCACTGTCCACACACATGAACGCACATTTGAAGTAATCGAACCGCTTAATCACTTCAGGCGCCGCGGGCAAGTCCCGGGTGTTCTTAATCTTCTCTGCCCAAACAATGTGGAGCTTTTTACCCATAGAGATGGCCACCGTCAAATGGCAAATCTTACCAACGTCCATCCCCATAACGGTATGCTGCGTAACCAGCCCAGCCAGATAGCCAATAGGATCGACCGTGCGCACTGTCATTTTATACAGGTCATCGGTGATAAAGGAGTTGGTCGCATCACTAAACGGAATACCCAAAACAAAGTTGTAAAAGTCCGACTTCAAAGGGTAGTCAGCGACCTGCTTAACAACCGCATTCGGCGTGTTGTAGTGTGGCAAGTCCCAAGGGGAAACCTGGTAAGACTGGTCACCGCGACCCGGGTGAATGGCTACCCACTCTCGGTGGTCAGGATCAATCAGCGAAGGGAATAAGTCTGCATCACATTTCTCACAGTGCATTTTTGTCTGATCTAACGTATCAACCAAGTGATGAGCGTCCTCTCTTGAGAACTTCTCCATCGCGTCGTCGAAACCCTTTACACGAAAGGATTGGTTGAATGTCGGAACCTGCCAATGATTGCAGCACTTGCACTTAACCTGATAATACTTTTGACTGCCTTTCTGAAACTCAGCATCAATTCCAAAACCATCTACGGTCGGAGTACTGAAGTAATAACGGAGCCCGCGGTTACCGTTCTCGTCAACGATCTGGGCATGTCGCAGCCGTGAGTTCAACTTACCGATAACCACAGGGTTACTGAAGTCCAGCTCGTCACAGATAACCACTTCAGCAGGAATAGAAATAGCTGAGTTACTACCAAACGTACCGGTCAAATACACCATACAGCTGCCAATCTTCTTCTGAGCAGCGGAGTTATTGGCTTTCTCTACAAGGCCGGAGTAGAAGTCAGACTGGTCAATGGCGCCGTCCACCCGGTCACGTGAGAAGCTTGTGGCCATTTCCTTTGTAGGCAAGGTAAAGATGATCCGTACATGACGCAGGCTTGCCGCCATGGCCAGTAACTTCTGCACCATAATCTCTGACAAGCCCACCTGAGAACACTTTCGCACACTGATACGAGACGAAGTGTCTCGGATTATCTCCCGTTGAAACTCGTGATCTTTAAAAGACCAAGGCTGCCCGTTAGCGTGCCCGTACTTCAGCACGGTCTCATCCAGCTGTCGCATACCTGCCTCTCTATCGAGGCGCATTCTTAACCGAGCAACAACGTCAGACATAAATCATTTCACCTTGAAGTTAGCCATCAACTTTGGAGACTCAATCGTCAGCCAAAAGAATAAGGCCACATCCTTGGTTGGGAAGTAAAGCACTGGAAGTAGGTACCAGATACCAATGATCGAAGCCCTACGCGCCGAAGAAGCCACTGTTGTCAGCAGCCAAATGGCCGAGTAAATCCCGGCCAGTATCGTAATCGTATCTTCTAACATAGTCTCACCTTAAACAGGAGTCTAGGGTTGCTGATCTTGAGAAACACAAATTCAGCGGTATCTTCCTGCTCATTGTACAGCACAGGCAGCGCGTACCACACTGCGAACTTATAGTTTGGCGCTTTAAACCCGACGACCGGCGTGAACAACATCGCTGTCATACTCGCTAACATCAAGTACAGCACCATCGCGTCAGTGATTAGGGACTCCCACTGCATTAAAGCTGCAGCCGATAAGAGGGCAATAATAATGAAGAGTGAGTAGGGCATGGGGCTATTCCTTGGTGAGTTCAGCTAGGCGGGTTAGCACTTTTTCCTGTAAGTCAGCGTCCAAGAACTCATCAATGACATCACCAAATGCCTGCTCCATTCGCTGGATACGGTCAATGGTGTAAAGCTTAGGCAGGTCTTTGATTAACATCTGGCTGATACGGGTAGACATTGTCAGCGCGTCTTTAAGGCTGATGCCGGCTTCAGCCGCCGTTTCTTTTAATCGGCCATCTGCATAGACCAGTTGGTTGAGAACAGCGTCCACTAATCTGACCTGTTTGGTAAACGTCATCAAGAAGCTGGCGTCAGTACCTGCAATCTTACGGACCAACTCTCGCAGCGTCTCTGAAGGCATCGCTTCAAGCAGCTCATACATCGCGGCTTCTGGGATCATGCCTTCTTCAAAGCAGTATTTAACTTCGTTATAGGCGTCACGCCAGTGCTCAGCGTAGTTACGAGTAAGTGCGGTGGTGCCGGGAGGGAGGATAGGCATAGGGTTCGATCCGTAAGTTTTCATAGGGTTAAATCCATTTTTCTTCGTTAAACATAACGGAGTCCTCTGTGGCAGGTTACTCGAAGACGAGTAACCTTATTAAGCTAGTCGAGGACGACCAGCTTATTTAGCAGGGCTAAACCGGAGAGTCTGCTTAGCAGCGACTTGAACTGATTCACCGGTCTGAGGGTTACGGCCAACATAGCCTGAACGCAAAGTGCGGGTGAACTTACCAAAGCCACGGAGAGTCAGCTGTGACTCTGTGGTGTCGGTCACGGCCTGGAGTGTGGCTAAGACTGACTTGACCTGGTTGGTCGCGTCTGCCTTGGTGAGGCCGTTCAAATCTTGGTGATGGTTGATGAGGTCTTGCAAGTTTAATTTGGTCATGTGGGTGAAGTCTCTGGGTTGGTGGGATGTGAATACTAAGGGATGATAGGTGTTGAAGGTCTTAGTGTCAACCTTAGTTCTGCTGAAAGTCTTTTGGCCTTGGCTGCAGCTTCCTTTTCTTCTTTAGTTCTGGGGCGTGGGGGAGGGGCTGTCATTCGTTGGTATTCTTGCTTCATGGCAGCCATTAGGGTTTGTTGGTCCATTGGGTAAGTCCTGTGGTGGGGTGGGGGTTTTGATTATGGGAGAGGTGTGGGTGGGTGTCAATTTTTGGGGGAGGGTCTGGATTTGGAAAATGTGAAAATTTCTGGCGGGGAGGTGGCCCTTGCTGGCGCAAATGAGAATGATTATCATTGGGGTGGGGGTATACCCACACACTCCACTCAGTTATTATTTTTATATAATATAAAAAAGTATTATATCTAAAAGCATTATATCTAAATGTATATTGTAATACCTGACCACTACACTCAGTTATTATTTTTATATAATATCGTTAGGCATACTATAGACTTTTTGGTTTTTTATATCCTACCGATTCGCTCAGTTATTATTTTTATATAATATAATAAGTATTAAAGTATATTAAGTTATATATATAACTTATAATTAGACTTATATATATAACTTATAATTAGACTTATATATATAAGCAAACATTTAACGGTAACTAACAAATAACTAACAAACAACTAACAAACAACTAATGATAATTAACAAACAACTAACAACCTGGATTGTATATCTATTTTAATATATAACAACAATCTAATATAATTAACTGATCACTTTTTGATCAGTAGATTGCAACTAACTGATCATTTAATAACCAATTTTATATATATAACTGTTCATTTTTTAACCAATTGATCAATTTTTGTACAGTAAAAAATTGATCATTTTTTGATCAGTTGATCATTTTTTGATCAATTTTGCTCAAATATATTGCACTACATAAAATAAATTACTGTTCATTTTTTGATCAATCGCAACGCATTCATTGGCCTGTAGCCCTGTTTATTACTACAATTCACTACAAAACAAAACATGATGAAAATTGTTCATTTGGCTATTTTAGCTTAAAACAACTATAGTTCGTCTGCACCAAGTAACAACGCAACACGATTAACCCGCTCTTTAACAGCCCCACCGTTTTACTTGCGCACCTTGCGCCAGTCGCCCACGCTCAAACAGTGTATTCTGTTTGGCTATTCGGCTGCGTCATAATAAAAGCATTGTATGCTTAGTGAGTAGAACTACACTACACAGCCTAAAGCGTGCTCCTCTGCGCTGGTTTATGCCTCCTCTTATACTTGCACCATATAGGGCACTTATAATTGGCGGGCACTGTATAGCTAAAGCACTGCATAGCAGTGGCTCTTTAATAATTCAATTGTTTTCCCTTGCCAGTATTTCGCGGCATATAGTTTTCACTAGACTATATGCCGCGCAATTACTGCGCACCTATCCATTAAAAAAGAGAGTATCTATTATGAAAACTTTAATCAGTAAAACACAGTTTACGAGCTTTAAAAAGTCAGTGATTACCACAGCTGCGCGTTGGAACGATGCACTACACTACTGTTTATTCCACGCTCAAACCAACCAAAACACACAGCCCTTAAACGAACTATTGAACCTTGCACCGTGTCGCACAGCCCTAGGCAATTTAACTGCTCAAGGGCGCACCGTTCAAGCTTACGTTATCGCTTGCGCCCTACCTTGCTTATCATGGCAAACAGACCGCAAACGCTTCCAATATAAAGCGCATGAGTTGACCGTGGAGCTGGACACCTTGCCACCATTCACAGATCACGAAACGGCAAAGGATAATGCTAGAGCCGAACGTGAAAAAGAAAAGGCACTAAAGAATGCTAGTGAAACAGCATTAAAGCTGGAAGCAAGGGAAGCAAGGGAAGCGCTTATTCTCGCCGAAAAAGAAAAAGAAAAGGCAACAAAGAAAGCAGAAGATGCCGCGAAAGTTGCCGCAATCAGTGGCGACTTATTAGACCAAATCAAGGCAAAGGAATTGGCCGAGATTCAAGCTAAACAGGAAAAAGAAGCACAGATTAAAGCAGAAGACGCGGAAAAGACTAAGCAAGCTGCAATAGCTGGCAAAGTGGAACGATTAAAACAGTTAGGCGCGTTACCTATCGCTCAATCGTTCGCTGCGCTTGAACGTTTAGTTCACGGAGGAATAGATAACCAAGCAAGCAAGCAAGAGCTCATCGACCTTGCCGCACTTGTACACAGTGCTCAAGTTTTGATTGCAGATAAGATCGCTGGTTTTGGTATGGTAGAAGCATTGACCGTTGATGCTGATGCAGTGCTTCAGAATGCAGCGATTCCACCAAGTGGCAAAGCCAAACGAGCCAAGAAAAAGCAAGCGTAAACCACGACCACGGCCAGCAATGGCCGTGGTTTTTTTTTTTTATTTTTTTTTTTTTTTTTTTTTTCGCGCTCCCAT
>SMFF01000041.1_pt1 | contig 70704 bp, 69 predicted proteins | sample 2456181 | NCBI WGS metagenome assembly SMFF01 (sample SAMN10132611, study PRJNA489261) | soil metagenome | isolation source: day120 antibiotic-loamy sand soil ammended with raw manure from dairy cow... | place: USA | collected 2015-04-01
CGAACAGGACCGTGAAACGCCTTCGCGCCGATGATAGTGGACGTACGTCTGTGAAAGTAGGTCATCGTCAGGCTCTTATACCCCAAACCCCCATCCGCTCACCGCGGGTGGGGGTTTGTCTTTGGGCTAACGGTTTCCAGGGCGGTGATTATCTTGTTTTTCACCCGTAGGGCTTTCCTGCTTTGCTTGCTCGCCTTGCTCTTGGGCGGTTGTTCCCTACCTCCGCTGGAGGGGCGAAGCACCAGCGTGGCGCTCAATAAAATTGAGGCTGCGGACACCGCCTTGGGTCGCGCCATTGCGCCTCAGGCACAACAACATCGCGGACGTAGCGGCATCTATTGGCTGATCGACGCGCACGAAGCTTTTGCTGCCCGTGCGCTATTGGCCAGGTCTGCGCAAAAGACCCTGGACGTGCAGTACTACATTTGGCATGGTGACGTCACTGGCACCCTGTTGCTCGACGAGCTACGTGCCGCGGCTGACCGGGGTGTGCGTCTGCGCTTGCTGCTGGATGACAACGGTACAACCGGCTTGGACAAAGAGCTGGCCGCCTTGCATACCCATCCGAATATCGAAGTCCGCCTGTTCAATCCCTTCGTGGTGCGCAGGCCTAAAGCCATAGGCTTTCTCACGAATTTCACTGCGGCAAATCGCCGCATGCATAACAAATCGTTTACTGCCGATAACCAGGCGACGATTATTGGCGGTCGTAATGTGGGCGATGAGTACTTTGGCGTAGGCGAATCTTTTTTGTTTGCCGACCTGGATGTCATGGCGGTCGGATCGGTGGTGGACGACGTTTCTACTGATTTTGATCGGTATTGGAGCAGCGACTCGTCCTATCCGGTGGACCTGATCCTGCCCAAGGCGGACGCGGCGGCTTTGCAGGAAGTGAGAGCCGCTGCTGCACAGATGGCCGAATCCGAGGCGTCTGCCGACTATCTGCGTGCGATCAGGGATTCTCCTTTTGCCACTGGATTGCTGCAAGGCAGTTTGGAGTTTGAGTGGGCGGACACCACTATGGTCAGCGACGACCCGGCCAAGGGCCTGGGCCTCGCGGATCCTGACAGCCTGGTCACTCGCCAGCTAAGCGAGCTTCTGGGGCGCCCAACCGAGAATCTGGAGCTGGTCTCGTCTTACTTTGTGCCCACGGCCGCCGGCGTAGACGCCTTTACCAAGATGGCGGAAGACGGTGTCAAGTTGCGTATATTGACTAACTCATTGGACGCGACAGACGTTGCCGCAGTTCATGCAGGCTATGCCAAGCGACGTAAAGATCTGCTGGCTGCCGGCATTGCGCTTTATGAAATGCGGCGAATGTCGACGGTAAGCCGGCGCAACGCGAGCGCAGGTCCTTTTGGCAGTTCGGGATCCAGCTTGCATGCCAAGACCTTTGCCGTCGATGGAAAGCGCGTATTTGTGGGCTCGTTCAATTTCGATCCCAGATCAGTGCACCTTAACACCGAACTGGGCTTCGTCATAGAAAGTCCGACCACGGCTCGGCAGATCGAACAGTTCTTTGATGAGCGGGTATCCGAAAGCTCGTACGAGGTGCGTCTGTCCGAGCCCGGGGACTTGTATTGGTTAGAGCGCCGGGATGGAAAGGAAGTCCGCCACGACTCGGAACCTGAAACTGGCCTGTTCAAGCGAGGCTACGTGTTGTTCCTTTCGATATTGCCCATCGAGTGGCTACTTTAAGCGCTAGTGCTCTACACCTTGGGACTGGATAGCTGATCCAGCAGCCGCCCGGTTTCATACAAGGGCAGTCCCATCACACCGGTATAGCTGCCGGATATATGGGCGACGAACCGGCCTGCCTTGCCCTGGATGCCATAGGCGCCGGCTTTGCCTAAGGGTTCTCCGCTATGGCAGTAGCTGTCGATTTCGGACGCAGTCAGTGCCTTGAAGCGAACTTCTGTGATGGATACATCTTCCAGCAATACCCCGGCGTGCGCGATCACGATGGCCGTATGCACGGCATGCGTACGGCCGGACAGGCGCTGCAACATGGTGCGCGCATCTTCGATATCGAGCGGCTTGCCCAGAATATCGCCGCCCAGAATGACAGTGGTATCGGCGGACAGTATGGGTGTGCTTAATGACAAGGCGCCGGCTTCCAGCGCGCGGTGCTGCCTGGCGACCCATTCGCGCGCACGTATCGCCTTGTCGCGTGCCGTGCGGCGTACGTAGACTTCGGGTGCCTCGCCGGGAAGCTGCGGCTCGTCTTCGCCATCGGGCGCGGGAACAGCCAGTACCTGATGGGGAACACCCATCTGTAGCAACAGCTCGTGCCGGCGCGGGCTGGCCGAGGCCAGATAAATAGGCAATGACTTCATGGCTGACGCTTAGCTAACCTTAAGTATTTTCATGCCGTTGGTGCCGCCGCTGTCGCTGTAGAAGTCGCCCTTGGTCAGGATGATCCAGTCGCCCGGGCTCAGCAAAGACTGCTCTTTCAATTTGTCGATGGCTTTTTCACTGACCAGTGCGGGGTCGATTTGCGCGGCGTCGAACGGTACGGTGTAAACACCGCGGAACATGGCTGCGCGGCGCTGTGTATTGGGGTGTCGGGTGTAGCAGTAAATGGGCACGCCAGACCGGATGCGCGACATGATCAGCGGCGTGTGGCCGCTTTCCGTCAGGCTGATGATGGCCTTGATTCCCGGAAAATGATTGGCGGCATACATGGTCGCCAGCGCAATGGTCTCGTCGCAGCGCATGAAGGTTTCGCCCAGCCGGTGCTGTGATTTCGTGGTGGTGGGCTCTTGTTCGGCGCCCAGGCATACACGCGCCATGGCCGTCACGGCCTCTACGGGAAATTGCCCCGAGGCGCTTTCGGCCGACAGCATCACCGCGTCGGTATGATCCAGCACGGCGTTTGCCACATCCGATACTTCGGCCCTTGTTGGCATGGGGCTGCTGATCATGGACTCCATCATCTGCGTTGCCGTGATCACCAGCTTGTTGCGCGTGCGGGCATGCTGGATGATGCGCTTCTGTATGCCTACCAGACGGGCGTCGCCCACTTCCACGCCCAGGTCGCCGCGCGCCACCATGACGCCGTCGCTGACCTGGATGATGGCATCCAGCGCAGCGTCGTCGGCGACTGCCTCGGCACGTTCTATCTTGGCGATAATCCAGGCTTGGCTGCCCGCCTCTTGCACCAGCTTGCGCGCTTCCTCGATGTCGCTGCCATAACGCGGGAAGGAGACGGCCACATAGTCCATTTCCAGTTCGGCCGCCAGTTTGATGTCTTCGCGGTCCTTGTCGGTCAGGCTGGGCGCCGATATACCGCCGCCACGGCGGTTGATCCCCTTGTTATTGGACAGCGGCCCGCCTACGGTGACGACGGTGTGCACGGCATGCTCGTCCACACTTTCGACCAGTAGCACGACGCGGCCGTCATCCAGCAAGAGCTCGTCTCCGGGGTGGCAGTCCTGGACCAAGGACGGGTAGTCGATGCCGACGATGGTCTCGTCCCCTGCTTCCGAAGGGTGATTATTGGAAAGCGTGAAAGGCTGGCCGACGGCAAGCTGTACTTTGCTGTCAGTAAACCTGGCGATGCGGATCTTGGGACCTTGCAGGTCGCCCATGATGGCAACGAATCTATCGTGTTTCTTTGAAAGCGCGCGCACCAGTTCGGCGCGCTGCCGATGATCGTCGGGCTCGCCGTGCGAGAAATTCAGGCGCGCCACATCCATGCCAGCCAATATCAGTTGTTCGATTTTCTCCGGGGTGGAGCTGGCCGGCCCCAGTGTTGCAACGATTTTTGTACGGCGTCGAGTCATGGTGGGGCAGTGCTCGCAAAAAGCGCATCAAGCGCGGTGATAAGGGTGGCCGGTCATGATAGCCCAGGCGCGGTACAGCTGTTCGGCCAGTACCACACGCACCATGGGATGGGGCAGCGTCAGTGACGAAAGTCGCAAGCGTCCGGGGCAGCTTAGCTTGAGCTGGGGGTCCAGACCGTCCGGGCCGCCGATCAGGAAGACGATGTCCTGGCCACTGCCGCGCCATCGTTCCAGGTCTTGCGCCAGCGCCATGGTGGTCATGTCCTTGCCTCGCTCATCCAGGGCGATGCGATAGGCGTGCGCAGGGATGGCGGCTTCGATACGTCGTGCCTCCGCGTGCATCATCTGCCCAGGAGTCTTGCCCGACGTGCGGGGCTCCGGCTTGATTTCCCTGATTTCCAATGGGCAATCCGCGGGCAGCCGCCGGGCGTACTCGCGCCAGGCCGTTTCAACCCAGTCGGGCATGCGTACACCGACGGCGACGACGATCAGTTTCATCGGGTCGCTCCCGGATCAGTTTCCGTCGTAGTCGTACGATTGCGGGATGCTGGGCAGGGTGGATTGTGGCAACAGGCGCGCGCGCACAGGTTTGTCTCCCCAGATTTCTTCCAGGTTGTAGTACTGGCGTACGACCGGCTGCATGCAGTGCACGACGATGTCGCCCAGATCGACCAACACCCATTCGCCGGTGTCTTCGCCTTCGTAGGCGACGATGGGAATCTTGTGCTCGCGAGCTTTGTCCGCCACGCTGGAAGCCAGGGCTCGCGTCTGGCGGTTGGAGGTGCCACTGGCAATGACCACGCGGTCGAACAGCCCCGTGATGTGGGTGGTGTTGAAGATCTTGATGTCCTGGGCCTTGACGTCTTCGAGCGCGTCAATGACCAGGCGTTGCAGTTTTTGAATATCCATTAAGTCACTATACCGTGAGAGATCAGGCGGCAGGGGCCCGATAAAGCCCTTTTTGTTTAATATACTTCGCCACGGCGGGATCCAGCATTCCGTCGGTGGGCTGATCGGCGGCCAGATGGTCGCGAATTTGCGTGGAAGAGACAGGCATGGGAGCGAAGGGCAGCTGCAACAGCTGCTTGCCCAGCTTTTTCAGGTGCCTTTGCAGTGGTTCCGGGGCCACCAAGGCGGAGCCCGGCCTTAACGCGACGGCCAAGTGCACCAGGCTGGTGATTTCCTGCCAGTACTCCCAGGTACAGAAGTTTTGCAACTGGTCTGTACCCAATATCCAATAGTAGTCCGCCGGCGGCAATTCGCGCAGCGTATCGATGGTGTAGGTGTTGCCGCCCCGTAGCACCTCAATGGGGTTGATGCGCATGCCGGGCTGGTCACGCAGCGCGAGTTCCAGCATGGCTACCCGGTCTTGCGCCGGCGCCGCCAGCGGATCGCGCTGCCAGGGATTGCCGGCGGGGATGAATTGCACCTCGGCCAGATCCAGGGCCTGCTGGGCAACACGAGCCAAGGCCACATGGGCCAAATGGACCGGGTCAAAGCTGCCCCCAAGAAGGCCGGTTTTTATAACCATTGCCTGGGATGCAGGAAGGCCGCTAGCCTGGCCTCGGGGGTGTCTGGCTCGGGCTGCCAGTTGTAGCGCCACGTTGCCGTGGGCGGCATCGACAGCAAAATGGATTCGGTGCGCCCGTCTGATTGCAGGCCAAACAGCGTGCCACGGTCGAACACCAGGTTGAACTCAACATAGCGTCCGCGTCGGTATGCCTGGAATTCGCGCTCTCTTTCAGCGTATTCGGTGTGCCGGCGTGCCTCGACGATGGGCATGTAGGCGTCCAGGAAGCAGTCGCCAACCGAACGAGTGAGCGCAAAGCTATGGTCGAACCCTTGCTCGTTCACGTCATCGAAGAACAGGCCGCCGACACCACGGGTTTCGCGGCGGTGTTTCAAGTAGAAGTATTCGTCGCACCATTTCTTGTAAGCGGGGTATTTGTCGTCGCCAAAGGGTTGTACGGCGTCGTGACATACCTGGTGGAAATGGCGAGCGTCTTCTTCGAAGGGGTAGTAGGGTGTCAGGTCCAGGCCGCCACCGAACCAGAACACGTTATCGTCGTCGCTGCCCTGCGGCGCATGGGCGACAAACAATCGGACATTCATGTGGACGGTCGGGACATAAGGGTTGCGCGGGTGCAACACCATGGAAACCCCCATGGCTTCCCAGGAGCGCCCGGCCAGTTCCTTACGGTGGGCGCTGGCCGATGGCGGCAGAGTCTTGCCCTGTACATGGCTAAACAGTACACCGCCCCTTTCCAGCAGCTTGCCGCCTTCGATGTAGCGCGACAACCCGCCGCCGCCTTCATCACGGGTCCATTGGTCGGTGTTGAATGATCCGCCTTCAGCATCCTCGAGCGCCTGGACAATACGCGATTGCAAGCCTAAAAAATAGTCGTGGGCGGTTGAAATAGGTACGGTCATGAGGTTTTTCCCGCCACGGCGCGCCACCCGATATCGCGGCGATACTGCTGGCCGTCAAAGTGGGTTTGCGAAATGGCACTATAGGCGGCCGCCTGCGCGCGCTTGACCGAGTCGGCAAGCACCGTGACGCACAGTACGCGCCCGCCCGATGTTTTCAGGATGCCGTCTTCCAGCTTGGTGCCGGCATGGAATATGACGCATTCGTCGGTATTGTCGGGAAGCCGGCTGATGACGTCGCCGGTACGTGCCTGTGCCGGATAGCCACTGGCTGCCATGACGACACCCAGACTTCGGTGAGATCGCTTTTGATGCGCATCATGATGGGTTGGGTTTCCGGGTCGCCCATCCGGCAGTTGAACTCCAGCACTTTCAGGGAGCGCGTGGCGTCGGGGCCCTCGCCTATCATGAGGCCTGCATACAAGAACCCGGCATAGGGGATGCCGTCGCGCGTCATGCCCGCCATTGTAGGGTTGATGATTTCGCGCATGATGCGATTGTGCAGTGCCGGCGTGATGACCGGCGCAGGAGAATATGCGCCCATGCCGCCGGTGTTCGGCCCTTCATCGTTATCGTTCAATCGCTTGTGATCCTGGCTGGTGGCCAGCGGCAGCACATGCTGTCCGTCGCACATGACGATGAAGCTGGCTTCTTCGCCCAGCAGACATTCTTCAATGACCACCCGGGCGCCAGCGGCACCAAGGGAACCGTCGCCCAGCATTTGATCCACGGCGTCGCAAGCCTCTTGCACACTGCTGGCAACGACCACGCCCTTGCCGGCGGCCAGACCGTCGGCCTTGACTACGATGGGCGCGCCCTGAGCCGTAATATAGGCCTTGGCTTGCGCCGGGTCGGTAAAGGTTTGGTAAGCCGCCGTAGGGATGTTGTGCCGAACCAGGAACTCCTTGGCATAGTCCTTGGAGCTTTCCAGCTGGGCGGCGGCCTGCGTGGGCCCGAAGATCTTCAGGCCCGCACTTTGGAAGGCGTCAACGATGCCGGCGGCCAGGGGCGCTTCCGGCCCCACGATGGTGTAGGCGATTTTTTCGTCGCGGGCAAAGGCGATGAGGGCGTCCGTGTCGGTCAAGGGGACGTTTTTCAGGTGATCCGACAGGGCGGTGCCGCCGTTGCCCGGTGCAACGTACACCGTTTGTACACGGGGCGACTGTGCCAGCTGCCATGACAGCGCGTGTTCGCGGCCGCCGCTCCCGATTACGAGTATTTTCATTTGTTAGGTGCCAGAAGCAGTGTAGTGAAGGGGGACGATGGGGTTTGCAGGGGTGTCAGTCTGCTTCATCGAATACGGCGGTGGAATACACGTCTTGTACGTCGTCCAGCGACTCGAGCGCATCAAGCATCTTTTGCATCCGGGTCGCGTCGTCGCCGGTCAGCTCGGTTTCGTTCAGGGCCTTCATGACAATGCCCTGCACCTCGGGGACTAGCTCCGATTGCTCGAAGGCTATTTTGACGGCGGCATAGTCGGCAGGCGGGCAAGTGACCTCGATCACGCCTTCCTCGTCGGTCTGGATATCGTCGGCACCCGCCTCGAGGGCGGCTTCCATGACGGATTCTTCCGACGTGCCGGGCGCAAAAAGAAATTGCCCGCAATGCTGGAACATAAAGGCGACCGAGCCTTCCTGGCCCAGGTTGCCCCCATTCTTGCTGAAGGCATGGCGTACTTCGGCCACTGTACGGATGCGATTGTCGGTCATGCAGTCGACAATGACTGCCGCGCCGCCTACGCCGTAGCCTTCGTAGCGAACTTCTTCGTAGTTGGCGCCGTCAGCACCGCCAGCCCCGCGCTGGATGGCGCGCTGGATGTTCTCTTTGGGCATGTTGGCGGCTGTGGCTTTGTCCCAGGCCAGGCGCAGGCGCGGGTTGGAGTCTGGGTCGGCGCCGCCTGCGCGTGCGGCGACGGTGATTTCACGGATGATTTTTGTCCAGAGCTTGCCTCGCTTGGCATCTTGGCGACCTTTTCGGTGCTGGATGTTCGCCCATTTACTGTGACCGGCCATATATAGTGTGTCGTTAAATCGCTGTAAAAGAAGCCCATTTTACCCCGTGCAGAAGCAAGGGGTCCGAATTACACTTGGGCTTCCTTAACGCCAGCGTCTATAGGCCATTAAAAATGCCAGCACCCGTCCCGATTGCAAGAAACACCGACACAGAGTGTGTGTTGCTTCCCTCGTTTGCCAATCGGCATGGCTGTATAACCGGCGCCACGGGCACAGGCAAAACTGTGACCCTGCAATTGTTGGCCCAGGCCTTTTCCCGCATGGGCACGCCGGTGTTCATGGCCGACGTCAAGGGGGACCTTAGCGGCATCTCGCAAGCAGCGTCCAGCAACCCCAAGCTGGCCGACAGGCTGACCAAGCTCGGTTTGCCCGAGCCCGTCTGGGGCGCCTGCCCAACCGTGCTGTGGGATATATTCGGCGAGCAGGGGCATCCGGTGCGGGCTACGGTTTCCGACATGGGCCCATTGCTGCTTGCTCGCATGCTGGAACTGAACGATACCCAGGAAGGGGTGCTGCATCTGGTCTTCCGGGTGGCCGATGACGAAGGCGAATTGCTGCTGGACCTGAAAGATCTGCGGGCCATGCTGCAAAACGTGGGAGACCGCGCCGCCGAATTGCGTACCCGCTACGGCAACGTGTCGACCGCGTCCATAGGCGCCATCCAGCGCAGTCTGTTGCGCCTGGAGTCGCAAGGCGCCACCCAGTTCTTTGGCGAACCCATGCTGGACATCTTCGATTGGATACGGGTCGACGAGAAAGGCCAGGGTGTCGTCAATATTCTGGCTGCGAACAAACTGATGCAGGCGCCCCGGCTGTACGCGGTCTTTCTATTATGGATGCTGGCCGACCTGTACGAGGGCTTGCCGGAAGTCGGCGACCTCGACAAGCCCAAGTTTGTATTTTTCTTCGATGAAGCGCACTTGCTGTTCAACGACGCGCCCAAGGCATTGCTGGAGAAGGTCGAACAGGTGGTGCGCCTGGTGCGCTCGAAAGGGGTCGGCGTGTATTTCGTGACCCAGAATCCGCTCGACATTCCGGACAGTGTGCTGGGGCAACTGGGCAATCGCGTGCAACATGCGCTGCGAGCATTTACGCCGCGCGACCAGAAGGCCGTCAAGACAGCGGCGGAAACCATGCGGCCCAATCCGGCCCTTGATATCGAGGCGGCGATCACGGAGTTGGGCGTGGGCGAGGCTCTGGTGTCGATGCTGAACGACAAAGGCCAACCGAGCATTACCCAACGAGTCTGGATGTACGCTCCGGGCAGCCGTATTGGTCCGGCTAGCGGCGCCGAACTGCAGGTCTTGCGGGCAAGCTCCTTGTTGGGCGGCAAGTATGATCAGGTGGTTGATCGGGAATCCGCCTACGAAAGGCTGCAACAGCGCACGCAAGTGCTGGACAAGGCAAGCGGCAAGGGTGCCGACGCTGAGCAGAACGATGGCGTCATGGGCGCAGTCAGCGATTTTCTTTTCGGTTCCACCGGGCCGCGTGGCGGTCGCAGAGATGGTGTGGTGCAATCGGCAGTCAAGAGCGCGGTTCGAAGCACGGCCACGCAGTTAATCCGAGGCGTGCTGGGTTCGCTGACCGGACGCCGTCGATAGGAGAGCATGTGAAGGTCAAGATTGTGGTGGCAGGCGGTACGGCCGACTATACGGAAGAATGGCGCGCGCGGTTTGCCCAGGCCTGCCCGGATATGCAGGTTATGGCCTGGCATGGGGAAGCCGACCCTCCGGCTGCCGACTATGCCGTGGTATGGCAGCCGCCAGAGGGGTTCTTTGCCGCGTCGCCTGGCCTGAAAGCAGTATTCAACCTGGGCGCGGGGGTGGATCGCCTGATGACGATGCCGGACCTGCCAGCCAGCCTACCGGTGGTGCGGGTAGAGGACGCCGGCATGGGCAGCCAGATGGCAGAGTATGTCCTGCACGGCCTGATTCATGCATCGCGGCAATTCGACCGTTATGCGGAGAACCAGGCGCGGGGCCAGTGGCTGAAGCTGCCGGCCATATCGTACGAGGCATGGCCCGTGGGGGTGATGGGCCTGGGCGCAATCGGCAAGCAGGTCGCAGAAACCCTGGCAAGGGCAGGTTATCCCGTGGCCGGCTGGTCGCGCAGTCCCAAGACGGTAACCGGCGTCCGGACTTTTCATGCCGACACAGGGTTCCAGGACTTCCTTGCGCGCACGCGCGTGCTGGTCAATGTGCTGCCCCTGACCCCAAGCACTGAAAACATCATTAACCAGTCCACCTTGCAGGCATTGCTGCCCGATGCCTACGTCATCAATGTGGCGCGGGGCCATCATGTGGTGGACGAAGACCTGTTGTCCGCGATCGATGCCGGTCATGTACAGGGCGCTTTGCTGGACGTCTTTCGCACCGAGCCGCTGCCTGCTGATCACCCGTATTGGACGCATCCGCGGGTCCGCATTACGCCGCATATTTCTGCGATCACCCGCTATGAAGAGACGCTGGAACAGATCACTGACAAGATCCATTCGCTGGAACAAGGCCTGCCGATTAGCGGCGTGGTGGCCAGGAACCAGGGTTATTGATCCCATTTAATGCACTGAAAGAGGCTTACGTGTCCGCACATCACAAGATCGCCGTTATTGCCGGGGACGGAATAGGCAAGGAAGTTATGCCCGAAGGTATACGCGTGTTGGAGGCCGTGGCAGGCCGCCATGGCATAGTCTGGCAGTGGGATGAGCTGGACTGGAGTTGCGATTACTACGCCCGCCATGGACGCATGATGCCCGAAGACTGGAAAGACCGCATCGGCGGACACGAAGCGATCTTCTTTGGCGCCATAGGTTGGCCCGAGGCCGTGCCCGACCATATCGCCTTGTGGGAATCCCTGTTCAAGTTCCGGCGCGAGTTCGATCAGTACATCAATCTGCGTCCGGTGCGCCTGATGCCCGGCGTGCCGTCTCCACTGGCCGGGCGCAAGCCAGGCGATATTGATTTTTTTATCGTGCGCGAGAATACCGAGGGGGAATACTCCAACAGCGGAGGTCGCCTTTTCGAAGGAACCGAGCGCGAAGTCGTCATCCAGGAAAGCGTCTTCACCCGCATCGGTGCCAACCGTGTGCTGAAGTTTGCGTTCGAACTGGCGCGCAAGCGTGGCAAGCACCTTACCGCCGCCACCAAGTCCAACGGCATTTCCATTTCCATGCCCTGGTGGGATGAGCGGGTTGCCGAGATGGCAAGCCAATACCCCGATGTGCGCTGGGACAAATTCCATATCGACATCCTTTGCGCTCATTTCGTACAGCACCCGGACAGGTTCGATGTGGTGGTGGCCTCCAACCTTTTTGGGGACATCTTGTCCGACCTGGGGCCTGCATGTACCGGCACGATAGGCATAGCCCCGTCGGCAAACCTGAATCCCGAGCGCCACTTTCCGTCGCTTTTCGAGCCGGTGCATGGCTCGGCGCCCGACATTTTCGGCAGGAATATCGCCAATCCCATCGGACAGATCTGGAGCGGGGCAATGATGCTGGACTTCCTGGGCCACACGCTGGCGGCACAAGATGTGGTCAAGGCCATTGAAACCGTGCTGGAAGACGGGCCTCGAACGCCCGACATGGGCGGCACTGCAAGCACCGCGGATGTCGGCAAGGCGGTGGCTGCCCTCGTGGCGACCGCCTGACTGGCCGGCTTCAGCCGGCTTGTTTGTCCGCCTTGCGCAAGCCCGACCAGATGATGGCGCCCACCATCAAGGCGCCACCGATCAGCGCACGCAGACTGGGGTATTGTGCAAACAGGACGGCGGCAAAGAAGATCGCATAGACGGGTTCCAGCGCGATGACAATGCCGGCGCTGCGGGCTTTAAGCGTCATCAGGCTGGATACCAGTAAATAATGGGACAGCGCCGTGCACAGGACGCCCAGCATGGCCATCCATAGCCAGTTCAGCGCATCCAGTTGCGCCATGGCCGGCAGCGAGAAGGGCAGGGTAAGCAGCGCAACAAAGGCGTTCTCCCAACAAGCGACTTGCTGCGCGGGTATGCGTGCGGCGGCTCGCCGATTGATCAAGGTAAACAAGGCGAAGGACAGACCCGACGCGATCGCCCATGCCAGGCCGATGGTGGCGTCGTCGCGAAAATCGAACGAGGGCGTCACCAGCACGAGCCCCAGGCTGACCAGTAGCAGGATCAGCCACTCGTGCGTGCTGACCTTCTCTTTGAAGACCAGCCACTCGCACAGCGTAATGAAGGCCGGAAAGCTGGCAAAGCCCAATGTGGCGATCGCAACGCCGCTGATCTTCACGGCAATGAAGAAGGTGATCCAGTGTATGGCCAGCATGGCGCCCGCCAGTGCCAGCACGCCAATGTTGCGGCGGGTGATGCCCTGGATCGGCGAGCTTCCCATCATGCGCATCACCGCATACAAGGCCACCACGGCAAAGCAGGCTCGCCCCGCCGTAATGGCAATGGCATCGGCCTGTATCAACTCGCCGAAGATGCCCGTCAGGCCAAACAGGACAGCCGCGATATGAATCGAAAAAAGGGCGCGCTGACGACTCATATTTTTTAAGCTGAAAACTCGTGGAAGGATTTACACTATGCGCAGTCATCGTACCGCAACGTTTCCCGTAAGGAGTCCGTCTTGGAAAACCAGGTAAAAGCAATACGCATAGAGAAGAACGGTGGTCCCGAAGTCTTGAAGTTGGTAACGCTTCAGGTCCCGCCGCCCGAAAAAGGCGAGGTAACTATACGGCAAAAAGCCATAGGCCTTAATTACATCGATATCTATTTTCGCACGGGCCTTTATTCGCACCCGCTGCCCCATGGCTTGGGCTTCGAGGCGTCCGGTGTCGTAGAGGCCGTCGGCCAGGATGTCCGCCACCTGAAGGTGGGCGATCGCGTCGCCTACGGGCAAAGCCCCATCGGCGCATACGCCGAAGCGCGCAACGTGCCAGCCGACCGTGTCGTCAAGATCCCCAAGGGTGTTGCTTTCGACGAAGCCGCAGCCATTATGCTCAAGGGTCTTACCGTCCAATACCTGTTTCGCCAGACCTATCGCCTGCAAGGCGGGGAAACCATCTTGTTCCATGCGGCTGCGGGTGGCGTCGGCCTGATCGCTTGTCAATGGGCCAAGGCGCTGGGCGTCAAGCTGATCGGCACGGCGTCCACACCCGAGAAAGCCGCCTTGGCCAAGCAACACGGCGCCTGGGAAGTCATCGATTATTCGCGCGAAGATGTCGTGGAACGCGTCAAGGAACTGACCAACGGCAAGAAGGTCCCCGTGGTCTACGATGGGGTGGGTAAAGATACCTGGCTCACCTCGCTCGACTGCCTGGAACCGCGCGGCCTGATGGTCAGTTTCGGAAACGCCTCCGGTTCGGTTGAAGGCGTCAACCTGGGTGTACTGGCCAGCAAGGGCTCCTTGTTTGTCACCCGTCCAACCTTGGGCACCCACGTGGCAACACTGGAAAAAATGCAGTCAGCGGCCGATGAGCTCTTCAGCCTGGTCGGCAAGAAGAAGATCAAGGTTGCCATCGGCCAGCGGTTTCCGCTGGAGGCCGCCGGCGACGCCCAAGAGGCACTGGCCGCCCGCAAGACGACCGGCGCCACGGTGTTTACTCTGGACTAAGCTTCTTGGCTGGCCGCGTCCAGGTGGTACTGCCGGACGCGCTCGACTTCCTGCTTCGAGCCCAGGATGACTCCGATACGCTGATGCAGGGCGTTGGGCTGCACATCCAGGATTCGATGGGTGCCGTCAATGGCGGCACCCCCGGCCTGCTCAACGATCATGCTCATGGGGTTGGCTTCATACATCAGCCGTAGTTTCCCGGCCTTGCCGGATGGCCGCTCGTCGCGCGGGTACATGAAGATGCCACCACGGGTCAGTATGCGGTGCACATCGGCCACCATGGATGCGATCCAGCGCATGTTGTAATCCTTGCCCAAGGGTCCGGTCTTGCCGGCCAGGCAATCGCCGATGTAGCGTTTTACGGGTGGTTCCCAATGACGCATATTGGACATATTGATGGCGAATTCCGTGGTTTCTTCCGGAATTCGTATGTCTTCCTCGGTCAGTACCCATGATCCCATCTCGCGGTCCAGTGTAAAGCCGACAACTCCCGATCCTACCGTCAGCACCAGCATGGTTTGCGGACCGTACACCGCATAGCCGGCAGCCACCTGTGTGGCGCCCGCTTGCAGAAAGTCGTCTTCATCGACTTCGCGGCCCGACGCGTGGTGCGGGGCGTGCAGGACCGAGAAGATCGTGCCGATAGAGACGTTGACGTCGATGTTGGAAGAGCCATCCAGGGGATCGAACAACAGCAGGTGTTCGCCCTTGGGATAGCGGTTGGGAATAAGATGGATGGTCTCCATTTCTTCGGACGCCATTGCTGCCAAGTGTCCACCCCACTCGTTCGCCTCCAGCAAGATCTCATTGGACAGGACGTCCAGCTTCTTTTGGACCTCGCCCTGGACGTTCTCGCTTTCCAGGCTGCCCAACACACCGCCCAGCGCCCCTTTGCTGACCGCATGACCGATAGCCTTGCAGGCTCGCGCCACGATCTCGATCAGTAGCCGCACTTCCGCCGAAACGGCTTGTTCTTTTCGTTGTTGTTCGACCAGGTACTGCGTCAATGTTTTGCGTTTCATGTGTGCTCCGCGTTTAGATGTTCAAGGCTTTCGTGACGATTTCCGCGACGTTGCGCGACAGATCCGTTTGCTGGCGTATGCGCTCAAGCGCTACACGCATGCCGCTACGTGCCGGTTCGGCATAACGCGCCCAATTGTCGAAAGCGCGAGCCAGGCGGGCGGCGATCTCCGGATTGAGCTTATCCAGGGCCAGCACCTGCTCGGCCCAGTACGCGTAACCCTCGGCGCTGTGGATCCCGCTTAGGTTGTTCATGCAGAACTGAAAAATCAGTGCCCGGGCCCGGTTGGGATTGCGCAAGGAGAACGCCGGATGCAACATCAATGCCCTGATGGTATCTACGGAGGCATCCGCAGCGGTTGCCTGCAGCGAGAACCATTTGTCCATGACCAAGGGATCGTGCTGCCATTGGTCATAGAAGTGGGCCAGCGCATCGCTGGCTTGCGGGCTGTCCGAATAGTGCACCAGCGCCGAGAGGGCGCCCATGCGGTCGGTCATGTTGCCGGCGGTCCGGTATTGCTGGATTGCCATCGCTTCCGCTTGTGGCTGCTTGGCCGCCATCAAATAAGCCAGCGCCAGGTTCTTGAGACTGCGTCGCCCAGCAGACAAGGGGTCCGGCTGGTAGGGTTCAGCCGCGTCGTGAACTGCTTCATAGGTTTGTTGCCAAAGATCGGCCATCGCGCCACCCAGGGCCGCACGCAGATGACGGCTGGCTTGCACGGTATGGAGCGGATCCATCGGCTGCGTCTTCTCGAGCAATTCGCGTTCGCTGGGCAGGGTCAGAATGCGAGCCTGGTAAGCGGGAGACAATTGCTGGTCCAGCAGCAGGCTGCGCCATGCCTCGACGAACGAGTCCAGTACCGTGGGTGTCTTGCCTTGCGCGTAGGCATCGACCAAGGCGAGCAGTTGGCGGGTGGCAAGCTCTTGCCCGGCTTCCCAACGGGCAAACGGATCGGTGTCGTGCTGGGCCAGCAAGACCAAGTCTTCGTCCGGACGGTCGAATTCCACAATGACGGGGGCCGAAAAGTTGCGCAGCAAAGACGGCACGGGCATGGAGGGGATGTCGTGGAAGGTCCATGTTTGCTCTTGCTCTCGCAGCTCGAGCAGCACGGTATCGAGCACCTTGCCCTCGTGCCGGATCGCTAGGGCTTGGCCGTCGCGGCCCAGCAAGCCCATGGCAAACGGAATATGCAGCGGCGGCTTATGCAAGGGTGGCTGCTGCAGTTTCTCGATGCCCACGGGGTCACAGCGCTGGCGCAAGGTCACGGTGCAGTACTGGCCGGCTTCGTCCCAATCGAGCCGGACCCTAACCCGCGGCGTGCCGGCTTGCGAATACCAGCGCCGGAAGACGTCGAGGCTTTTGCCGGGATTGCGAGCGCTGTAGACGGAGTCCATGGCGCTGACAAAGTCGTCGCAGGTGACGGCCTGGCCATCGTGTCGGCGAAAATATTCTTCGAGCCCCTCGCGAAATCCGTCTTCGCCGAGCAAGGTATGCTGCATGCGTATAACTTCCGCCCCTTTCTCGTAGATGGTAGCCGTATAGAAGTTGCCGATTTCCTGGTAGCTTTCGGGCCGTATCGGATGAGCCATGGGGCCGGCGTCCTCGGGAAACTGGGCAATGCGAAGGGTGCTGACGTCATCGATGCGCTTGACGGCGCGGGCGCTGGCTGCCTCCGCCCCTGAAAGATCCTGCGCCAGCATGTCGGCCGAAAATTCCTGATCGCGAAATACCGTCAAGCCTTCCTTGAGCGATAACTGGAACCAATCGCGGCAGGTAACCCGGTTACCTGTCCAGTTGTGAAAGTATTCGTGGCCAATAACGGCTTCGATAGCCCGGTAAGCGGCATCGGTAGCGGTGTCTTGGTCGGCCAGGACGTAGGCTGAATTGAAGACGTTGAGCCCCTTGTTTTCCATGGCGCCCATATTGAAGTCGCGCGCCGCCACGATCATGAAGCGGTCCAGATCCAGCTCGAGTCCAAACCGCTGCTCGTCCCACTTCAGTGACCGCAGCAGGCAGTCCAGCGCCCAGCCCGTCTTGTTTTCCGAATCTTTGTCGCTATATACCTGTAGCAAGGCGTCTTGGCCGCTGCGTGTTTGTGTGGTGAGTTCGCGGCATGCAAAGTCGCCCGCGACCAGGGCAAACAAATAGCTGGGCTTGGGGTGAGGGTCTTCCCATAAGGCTTCGTGGCGGCCGTCGGGCAAATCGCGTTCGTGCAGCAAATTGCCATTGGACAACAACAAGGGGTAGCGCTGCTTCTCGGCCCGCAAGGTGACCCGATAGCGGGACATGACGTCAGGGCGATCCGGAAACCACGTAATGCGGCGAAAGCCTTCGGCCTCGCACTGCGTGAACAGCTTGTCTCCGGATACATACAGACCCATTAGGGTGGAGTTGTCCGCAGGCCGACAAAGACTGGTAATTTCCAGCGTAAAGCTTGCGGGAACCTTCGAGATGACCAGGGTGTCATTTTCGATCTTGAAATTGTCTTCTGGCACCCTTGCGCCATCAATGGTCAGGCATTCCAATTGCAGGGCTTGTCCGTCCAGTACCAGCGGATGGATGTCGGTGCCGATGCGTTCGAATACCAGTCGGCTGACAACCCGGGTTTGTTCCGCCTGAAGGTCGAAGGCGAGATCTACGCTGACCAGGCTGTATGGATACGGCTGGTAGTCGTGACGTGAAATGGAAGGAGCGATATCGGTGCGCATGACAGCTGTCCCGAGAAATTGCGAATGTTCGTATTGTAGTGTTTGCGGCTCTCTGCGGTTTTTGGGCTGATGATGCAACCTTTGGATGTTTTTAGTGGTCTTATGGCAATGTCGTGGCAGCAATGCATAACGATGCCGGCATGCCTTATAACTGGACGAAGCAGAGGGACATATGTGGAAGAAAACAGTTAACTATCAGCAAGCGGTATGGCGCTGCTGTGCATTGCTTGCCACTGCGGTGCTGGTGGCCGGATGCGCCTCTACGCTTTCGGCCAGGGTTACCAGCTATCAGCAATGGCCCGCGGATGCCTCTGGCGCCAGCTACCGGATCGTGCCCGCACCCACGCAAGTAAATAATCTTGAATTCCAGGCGGTCTCCGACATGATACGTTCCTCCATCGGGCCCACCGGCCTGGTCGAGGCCAGGGCAGGCGTGTCGCCGCGGTTCGATGTGCATATCGAATACGACAGTGCCATGAGCCGTGCCTGGACGCAGCGCTACCATGACCCCTATGTGCGCGATGGTTGGGGCTTTGGGCCAGCATTCGGGCACTATGGCGGCTATGGTGGCTGGGGGGGCGGGGTCTTCATGAGCTCGGGCACGTCCAGCGTGCCGGTGGACGTATATAAAAATACGCTTACCGTCATTATTCGGGATAATCAGAATAATGACGCCGAGGTATATCGGTCCAGCGCTGTCAATATGAGCTCAAGCGATAACCTGCAGGAAGTCATGCCCTATTTGGCCCAAGCGGTGTTCGACGGTTTCCCGGGCAATAACGGCCAGGTGCGCGAGGTTGAATACGATCGTGGCCGATAGCCCTAGCCGGAAAAGCCGCCGGTGCCGGCGGGCGACGGATGCCGGCACTGGTGTAGCGGTAGTTGGCTTTATGGCTTGATCAGGAAGCTGTCGCGTTGCTGGCCTTCGGATTCTGCCGCAGTTATCCAGCGTGGTGCCTTGCCACGGCCTGTCCAGGTATCACCGGTTTTAGGATTGCGGTATTTGGGAGGCACAGTGCGCTTTGGAGCCCCAGCTGCAGCAGCTTTCTTGGCAACGCGGGAAGTTTTTCGGTTGTAGGCGCTTGCGATGTCGTCGGGCGTGATATCGTACTCGCGCATGGACCGAAGAATGGATGTAACCACCGGCCCCCGGCGTTTGGTTTGCAGCGCGAGGGCTTGTTTTTGAAGCTTTTGTATTTCTTTTTCGATTTTCTGTTTCTGGGCAGTGTAAGAGTCGCGAGTCATTTGGGTATTCCTGTATATAACGGTGCAGGTTTGGGCCAGCGATAATCATCCGCCTCACGGCAGCTAGTGATTCTATCGTATTTTATGTTGCGTTTGAATCAATTCATATTGAAGAGTGGACAAATTTGCATTATCAGGATTATTAATGGACGTCCCGACCAATAAGTTTCGCGTCGCCGCCGTACAAACGGTCAGCAGCACCGATCTGCAGCGCAACCTGCGGGAAGCTGGCGAACTGATCGGGAAAGCCGCAAGGGCTGGCGCCCAATTAATAGCCTTGCCCGAATACTTCTGCCTTATGGGGCGCCACGATCAAGACAAGCTATTGATCAAGGAAGAGCTGGGCAGTGGCCCCATACAAGAGTTTCTGGCAGAACAGGCCCGCCGGCACGCCATATGGCTGGTCGGCGGAACCCTGCCATTGACCACTGATGATGCACAACGCATTTATAATGCCACCCTGGTTTACGATCCGGCCGGGAAACAAATCGCCCGTTATGACAAAATCCATTTGTTCGGCTTTCGCCGCGGAGAAGAATCCTACGACGAGTCGGTTTCCATCAAGGCTGGGACCCTGAACGCAAAAACCTTCGATGCTCCTTGTGGTGCCGTGGGCTTGTCCATTTGCTACGACCTGCGTTTCCCCGAGTTATATCGGGCGATGGGCGACATAAACCTGATTATCGTGCCCTCGGCCTTTACTTATACGACGGGTTCGGCACACTGGGAACTGCTGTTGCGTACGCGGGCCATCGAGAATCAGTGTTATGTTCTTGCCGCGGCGCAGGGTGGCAAGCACGAGAATGGTCGACGCACCTGGGGTCATTCCATGCTGATAGATCCATGGGGCGATATTGTCGATTGCATTGCAGAAGGCCCGGGCTTTGCTATTGGCGATATCAACCCCGAACGAATTTCCGAAGTGCGGGCGTCCTTGCCCGCGCTGAAACATCGCACGATGTAACCTTGTACCGGTACGCTACTAATGAAAGTTGTTGATCCCGCAGTTAATGCTCTGGCCACGGCCAAATCGGTTTTGTTAGACCCTTGGGGGCTTACAGAATCTGATATGGCGCGCGCGCTGGGCGAAATATTCACCCATCGGGTCGATTATGCCGACTTGTATTTCCAATATACCCGCAGCGAAAGCTGGAGCCTCGAAGAGGGTATAGTCAAAACCGGCAGTTTTTCGATCGAACAAGGCGTGGGCGTGCGCGCCCTGAGCGGCGAGAAAACCGCATTCGCTTATTCGGATACCTTGTCGCCGGAAGCCCTGCTGTCCTCCGCCCATGCGGTGCGCACCATCGCACGCCAGGGCGCCGGAAAGCAAAAGGTAGTTAGCGGCCACCCGCCGCCCGGACACATGCTTTATCCGGCTGTCGATCCTCTTAATACACTGTCGGCGCCCGACAAGGTCGCTTTGTTGGGGCGCATCGAAAGCATGGCCCGCGCCGCCGATCCACGCATTATTCAAGTGATGGCCGGCCTGGGGGCGGAATACGACGTTATTCTGGTTGCCGGCAGCGACGGGCGCCTTGCCGCCGATGTCCGCCCGCTGGTTCGTTTATCCCTGACGGTTATTGCCGAACATGAAGGCCGGCGCGAAATGGGCCACGGGGGCGGTGGCGGTCGTACGGGCCTGGATTACTTTACCGACGATATCCTGCTGTCTTATGTCGAACGTGCGACCCATGAGGCCTTGACCAACCTGCAGGCCCGCCCGGCGCCGGCTGGCGAGATGACCGTCGTTCTGGGCTCCGGGTGGCCGGGCATCTTGTTGCACGAGGCCGTCGGCCATGGCCTGGAGGGCGACTTCAATCGCAAGGGCTCCAGCGTTTTCTCCGGTCGTATCGGCGAGCGTGTGGCTTCACCGGGCGTCACAGTGATCGATGACGGCACGATCGCCGATCGCCGCGGTTCGCTCAATATTGACGATGAGGGCAATCCGACGCAACGCAATGTATTGATCGAAGACGGCATCTTGAAGGGTTATATGCAAGATTCCCTGAATGCCCGCTTGATGAAAATGCCGGTTACCGGCAACGGCCGACGCGAATCCTATGCCCATTTGCCTATGCCCCGCATGACCAACACTTATATGTTGGCCGGCGGTGTGCCGCCGGCGGAAATCATCGCTTCGGTCAAGAACGGACTATACGCGGCCAATTTCGGCGGTGGTCAGGTCGATATCACCAGTGGCAAGTTCGTCTTTTCGGCTTCCGAAGCCTATCTGATCAAGAACGGCAAGATCACGCACCCGGTCAAGGGCGCCACCCTGATCGGTAGCGGCCCCGAAGCCATGAATCGCATCAGCATGATCGGCGACGATTTGCGGCTGGATTCGGGGGTCGGTACTTGCGGCAAGGAAGGTCAAAGCGTCCCTGTAGGCGTGGGCATGCCCACGGTACGCATGGATGGACTGACGGTGGGTGGCACTGGCTGAACATCGTCCAGCTGTGCCGTCAGGAAAGGCCGCTTGCGGCCTTTTTTTTCGTCTTCAGGTTTGACATAAGTCGTTCGCGAGCTTATCATTTCAGTAGAAATCAATTGGGTTGAACCTTTGTGAGACTATGACCAACACCACTCTTTCAAGTCAGGAATACGACCTGCGCATACTGCGTGCGTTGCGCCGCATTACCCGTTCTGTGGCTTTGCATTCCCGACAGTTGGCCGCCTGCAGCAACATCACGGCGCCCCAGCTTATCTGCTTGCGCGCCGTCATCGAGCGCGGGGCGCTGACTGCCACGGCCATCAGCCGCGAGATCCACGTCAGCGCCAGCACGGTGGTGGGTATTCTTGACCGCCTGGAAGACAAAGGCCTCATCCAGCGTGAACGGGGCCGCCAGGATCGCCGCATTGTGTTCGTGACTGCCACCGAGGCTGGCATCCAACTGGCAGCCAGTACACCGTCGCCTCTGCAAAAAAAGCTGTCCGACGCACTGAACGCTTTGCCCGAGCTGGAGCAGGCCACAATCACGATGTCGCTTGAGCGCATCGTCGACCTCATGGAGTCCGACGGCGTGGCGCCTGTAGAAGAGGCGCCTGGCGAACCGGCTTCGCCCATATTGGACGTGCCCATAGCTGGCGCGTTGCCAGAATCGGGATTGGTGGTGTGACAGATTGTTCAAATACTATCTCCCCTCCAGCGCCAGCCAAGCGCCACGCCAGCCCCAGTTCGGGCGAACGCCCTCCGGAATGGATGCGCGCTCCGGTTAATAGCGACGCCGCATCCATCCATCGTTTGATTGCAGAGTGTCCTCCCCTGGACCTGAATTCGCTCTACGCTTATCTGCTGCTTACCGAACATCATTCTCATACCTGCATTGCAGCAGGCTCCGGCGAGTTCCTCGACGGATTCATCTCCGCCTATTTTGTTCCAGAGCGCCCCGACGTGTTGTTTGTATGGCAGGTCGCCGTGCATCCGCGCGCCCGAGGCCGGGCACTCGCACGCCGCATGCTGGACGCGCTGTTGCGCCGGCCGGCCACGGCGGGCGCTAGATACCTGGAAACGACGGTCGGGCAGGACAACCAGGCATCACGCAAAACGTTCAACTCAATCGCACATTCGCTGTCGGCTCCGCTAATCGAACTACCGCTGTTCGAGCCGACGCTATTTGGTGAACAGAATCACGAAAGTGAACCCTTGCTGCGCATTGGTCCGTTTCGGGCTACGTAGTCTTCCGGCCGTATCGGCCGATCAACAGTCAGGGGCGTCGCGCACGATGTGCGCTGCAGGCATTTTATATTGCGCGCCCCATAACCAAGAGAGGAAGAACAATGATGGATTTGAAAATATTTGACCGGATGGAGTCGGAAGTGCGGGGCTACGTCCGGTCGTTTCCCGTGATATTCAAACAAGCCAGAGGCTCCGTACTGATCGACGAAAATAATCGTGAATATATCGACTTTTTCAGCGGAGCCGGCACGCTGAATTATGGCCATAACAATCCGGAGCTGAAGAGCAAGCTGATCGAGTATCTGGAGTCTGACGGATTGGTGCACGGCCTGGACATGGCTACGAGCGCCAAGAAATACTTCATGGAAACCGTGGAGCGGGTGCTGTTCAAGCCTACTGGTCGAAAATATACTTTGCAGTTCACGGGCCCCACCGGTACGAATGCGGTTGAAGCAGCGCTCAAGCTCGCTCGGCAGGTCAAGGGACGCCAAAACGTTATCTCCTTTACGCATGGCTTTCATGGCGTCAGCGGCGGCTCGCTCGCCGTCACCGCCAACGCCAAGTTCCGCAAGGCTGCGGGCGTGGCGCTGAGCAATACGACCTTCATGCCCTTCGATGGCTATATGGGTCCCGACGTCAATACCATGGCATATTTGGAACGCATCCTGGAAGACTCGTCCAGCGGTGTCGACCATCCCGCCGCCGTCATTGTCGAGACGGTACAGGGCGAGGGTGGCGTCAATGTGGCCTCGCATCGCTGGCTAAGAGAGCTCGAGCGTCTGTGCCGACAGCACGACATGCTGTTGATCGTTGACGACATACAGGTTGGCTGCGGTCGAACAGGCAGCTTCTTCAGCTTCGAAACTGCCGGCATCCAGCCAGACATCATCACGCTGTCCAAGTCCTTGTCAGGATTTGGCCTGCCCATGTCTCTCGTGCTGATGAAGCCGGAGCTCGATATATGGCAACCGGGTGCGCATAGCGGTACCTTCCGCGGCCACAATCTGGCTTTCGTTACCGCCGCGCAAGCACTGGACAGCTACTGGGCTACCGACAGCTTTGCCAAGGAAACGCGACGCAAGGAGCGTCTGGTGCGGGACTGGCTTGAGAACCTGGCGCATAGCTTTCCCCAGGCAGGGCTTAGCGTGCGCGGTCGAGGCCTGATACAAGGCCTCGTTACGCGTGGTGATGACGATACGGCAAACCGCATTGCCAAGAAGGCATTTGAGCACGGCATCGTGATCGAGACATCGGGCGCGAACGACGAAGTACTTAAAATTCTTCCGGCACTAACTATCGAAGACGAATTGCTGATCAAGGGCCTGGAGGCCATTGAACGCAGCGTCGCGGAAGTGGTGTCGGGCAAAGGGGCAAGCGCCCATATTCTCAAATTTGGAGGACGTGCAGGATGATCGTCAGAAACGTTAATGACATTATCGGGACGGACCAGGAGGTCCGAACCGAAACATGGCTAAGCCGCCGGGTATTGCTTAAGAAAGACGGCATGGGCTTTTCTTTCCATGAGACGGTCATTTTTCCTGGAACGGAAACACACATCCATTACCAGAACCATCTGGAAGCGGTGTGGTGCGTCGAAGGCGATGGCGAGATCGAAACCATCGCCGATGGCAAAAAATATGCATTGGGCCCAGGCGTGGTTTATGCCTTGGATGAGAACGACGAACACTGGCTGCGGGGCGGCACCAAGCCGCTACGTGTCATCTGCGTCTTCAATCCTCCCCTGACAGGCCTGGAAGTACACGATGACAAGGGCGTTTATCCGCTGGTAACGGATACCGCCTGAGTTCTTGAGGAGTAGTAATGAATATTTCAATGAAAGACCCTTACGTATCTCGTACCGATCGGATGGCGGCGATCATCGCTCGTCGCGATCCGGTAGTGTACGGCGGGGGCAATTACGCTGACGCCTTGCCGGCGCAGCAACTGGCTTCCTACGAACGCAATGGTTTCGTGATGCTGGAAGATGTGTTTTCCGAGCAGGAAGTCCAGGAGCTTATGGATGAGGTCAAGCGCATGAGCGCCGACCCCCAGATTGTTTCCATGGAAGAAGCCATCACCGAACCGGGCAGTGATGCGGTCAGGTCCATCTTTCGTGTGCATCAGCTTAACGAGCGCATCGCCAGGCTGGCGCGCGATCCGCGGCTGCTGAACGTCGCGCGACAGATTCTGGGCTCGGAAGTCTATATGCATCAGTCCCGCGCCAACATGAAGCCCGGCTTCAAGGGCAAAGAATTCTACTGGCACTCGGACTTCGAAACCTGGCACGTCGAGGACGGCATGCCGGCCATGCGCGCCTTAAGTTGCTCGGTGCTGTTGACCGATAACAACGCCTGCAACGGGCCGCTGATGCTGGTGCCCGGTTCACACCAGCAGTTCATATCGTGCCAGGGCGAGACGCCCGACGAGAACTACAAGAAGTCGCTCAAGAAGCAGGAGTACGGCGTGCCGGACCCGCTGAGCTTGCAGCTGTTGGTGGAGCAGGGCGGGATACAGGCCATGACCGCCAAGGCCGGATCGGTCGTATTCTTTGACTGCAATACGATGCATGGTTCAAACGGCAATATCTCGCCATGGCCTCGTGCCAATGTATTCATGGTCTACAACAGCGTCGAGAACACGCTGGAGGCGCCTCGCTATGGCCTGACGCCGCGTCCCGAGCATATCGCCACGCGCAGCAGCTTTGAGGCTCTGGTGCCTGAAGAGGCCCCTGCGGCAACGTCAGCCTGACGTAAGATAGGGCGGCACGGGTTTATATCGCGTGCCGCCCTTTTTGTTTGTTGTGTTCTAAACCCGCCCCAGGCCTTGGCATTATGAGCATAGCCGCGATAGGGGGCCTTCCGTTTCTCGCCGCAGCAGAGCCCCAGACGCCTCCGAAGGGGTAGTGAATCAATTGCACCACCCCAGCCTACTTGTTAATAGATACTAATCCGTCCGGGCATCCGACGTCTCCCGCTAATCCGGGTTGATGAAACCCTTCAGGAACTCCTGTGTACGCTCTTCTCTGGGCTCTTTGAATACCTGCTCGGGTGGGCCTTCTTCAACGATACGGCCTTTGTCGAAGAAGCAGACGCGATCCGAAATCTGCTTGGCAAACTGCATTTCGTGCGTTACCAGCAGCATGGTCAAGTCTTGTTCGCCAGCCAGCCGCTGTATGACGTTCAATACTTCACCCACCAGCTCCGGATCCAGCGCCGAGGTGGGTTCGTCAAACAGCATGATGTTGGGCTTCATGGCAAGGGCGCGGGCGATCGCCACGCGTTGCTGTTGTCCGCCGGAAAGTTGGCTCGGAAACTTGTCGGCCTGATCAGCCAGTCCCACCAGATCCAGGTACTCTTCGGCACGCTGGTTCGCTTTTTCTTTCGATAGGCCCAGTACATGGACCGGTGCTTCAGTGATATTGCGCCTGACCGTCATGTGCGGGAACAAATTGAACTGCTGGAAGACCATGCCCATTTCCTTGCGCATCTCGCGCAGGTGCGCCTCGCTGGCCGGCACAAGCTGATCGTCCTTATATTGATGCCACAGCGGCTTGCCGGCCACATGGATGACGCCATCGTTAATGGTTTCCAGGGTCATCAAAATGCGCAACACCGTCGATTTGCCGGATCCCGACGGCCCGATGATGGTGACCTTCTCGCCTTTGCGTACGTTGAAATCGAGTTCGTCCAGTACGGTAACTTCGCCGAAACGCTTGATGACTTTTTCGAATTTGATAATGGGCTCGTTCATCGCAAGGGCAGTCCTTCTTTGGGCAGGCGGTTATCCAGATAGCGCACACCCGCAGACGCCAGCAGCGTCATGATCAGGTACAGGCCCCCCACCATCGAGAGCGGAATCAGATAATTGAAAGTCCGGTCGCCGATGATCTTGGCCACGTTAAGCATTTCCAGCACCGAGACTACCGACAGCACCGGCACGTCTTTCATGATCGAAACCAGATAATTGCCCAGGGCCGGGATGATGCGCGGTATGGCCTGGGGCACAATAATGATGCTGAAAGTGCGTAGCGGCGATAGATCAAGCGCGTGTGCGGCTTCCGTTTGACCGCGCACTATGGATTCGATACCGGCGCGATACACCTCGGAGGTATAGGCGCTGTATTGCACACCCAAGGCCAGGGCGCCCGTCAGGAAAGCGGGCAGCACGATGCCGTATTCGGGTAATACGTAATACAGGAAGAACAACTGCACCAGCAGGGGGGTGTCGCGGATGAACTCGGTAATGAACCGGGCCGGCCACGAGATCAACCGTATGGAAGACGACTTCAAGGCGGCCAGCACCAGACCCAACACCGCGGCAACAAAAAAGCCCAGTACCGTGGCCTGGATGGTTACCACCATGCCCTTGAGCAATATGGGCAAAATGGAACCAGCGAAAAGCCAGTCGTTGGTGGTGTCCCACTCTATGCCAAACAGCATGGTCAGGTCCTCCCCGCGCGCCAGCGCCCAACCGAGCGCTCCAGCAGCTTCATGATGGCGGTAAGCACCAGGGCCATGCCAAAGTACATGAACAGCAGCAGGGTATAGACCGTGACGCTGTCCTGCGTGAAATTGCGGATCTGCTCGGCCCGGAAGGCCAGGTCACCCAAGCTGATGAGGGAAACCAGCGCCGTATCCTTCAGGTTCTGTACGGCCAGATTGCCAAAGCTGGGCATCATTTCAGGGATCGCCTGCGGCAAAGAAATACGCCACAAGGTTTGTCGCGGCGTGAAATCCAGCGCTTGAGCGGCCTCATGTTGCGAGCCGGGCACGGCCTGTATGGCACCACGCACGACCTCGGCCCCGTAGGCGCCGATATTCAATGCCAGGGCAAGCGTGCCGGCGACGACTGGCGGCAGGCGCAGGTCGATGCCGATCGCCTGCCCAAGAATGGGCAAGGCAAAGTACAGCCAAAATAGTTGAACCAGCAGCGAGGTGCCCCGGAATACTTCAATGAAGAAGACCGAGATGCTTTTGACGGCCCAGTTGTGTGACAGCTTGCCCACGCCCCACGCGAAGGCGAAAATGGCGCCCAGGATGGTTGAATAAACCGTCAGCTGGATGGTTACCCAGGCGCCTTGCAGCAGCGGCGTGCTGTAGCTAAGCCATTCCATGGCGTGGCCTGGCCTTACTCAGCGCACAATTGTTCTGTCGTTCGGGCGAAGGATTCCGTGGCGTCAGTTTCGCTGAAACCGTAGTGAGCCATGGTTTTCTTCCAGCCCTCGGTCTGTTTGAATTTGGCCAGTTCTACGTTAAAGGCGTCGCGAAAGTCGGCGGAGTTCTCACTGAAGGTGAACGCTCCCCAGCTTCGGGCCGGTTCGCCATTGATGACCGGGTCGGTGAAGTTCTGGGCCGCTTCGACTTTGTCGCTCTTTTTAGCCAGTTCGCTGACGGTAAGACTGGTGGCCGCATACGCGGATGCCCGTCCTGTGGATACCGTCGAAATAGCGTCGGCATTATTGGAAATCGTCACCATGCGCTCGCCGGGAACACCCAGTGCTTGCATCATTTCCAACTGGTCGGCGCCCGCCATGATTGCGACCTTCTTGTCATTGCCGGCGAAGTCCTCATACGTGTGGACGTTGTCTGGATTGCCTGCGGCGACCAGCAGGCCTTCGCCGTACGAGCTGTTGGGCTCGGAAAACAGCACCTCTTTACAGCGCTGCGGCAAAACCGCCATCTCGGCGGCGACCATATCGAAGCGGTTGGCTCGCAGGCCGGGTATCAGAGAGCCGAAGTTGGTCGTCACCCATTCGATCTTGTGTATGCCAAGTTGCTCTATCACGTGCTTGGCTACGTCTGGGCCCATACCCTTGGCTTGACCGTCCAGGTCCATGTAGCCGTAGGGAATCTCGTTGGCAACCGCTATGCGTACCATACCGCGGTCCTTTACTTGCTGCAGCGTGGCTGACATGGCGGGCGCGGCGGCCATGCTGCCGATCAGCAGTGCAGCGCTTGCAAGCAGTGAGCAGGCTTTATGGGTGGTTTTCATTGCATATCCTTATTCTGATTGGCAAGACGAAGACGCCCCGCAGCGTTGGTCCGAAATCGCTAAGACGCAAAAATCATACACCACAAAATGATTTGAACTCAAATTAATATGGGTGTTAACATTCTGGAGCGAATGATCAGCATAGGAGGCGTTTGCGTGGTGGTCAGCAAGTTACGGTCCTCGCCGCCATGCAATTAGTGGTTGGCATAGCCGAAGCTGCGTGCTAACATCAACGACTATGCAACGCACTTTCAGCATTTTTTTCTTTTATTTTTTTTCTTTTCCAAAGCCGCTGGTGGAGGAAGGGAAGCGTTGTACGCAGTAAAGAAAAGCAAACATTCCCAAAAAGCCGCCAGCTTCAGCTAGGCGGCTTTTTTGTTCCTGGCTTAAGTGGCAATAACTGGAGTAAGACCGTGTCGCACAATACAGATGATTTACGAATCCGGGAAATCAAGGAACTTAGCCCGCCAGCCCACGTCATGCGGGAGTTCCCGTGCACGACCGCCATCTCCGCCACGGTTTATGACGCGCGCCACGCCATACACGACATTCTGGAAGGTACCGACGATAGACTCGTGGTGGTGATCGGGCCGTGTTCCATACACAACCCCGTTGCCGCCATGGAGTACGCCAAGCGCTTGCTCGAGCAGCGCAAGCATTTCCAGGCTGATCTGGAAATCGTCATGCGCGTTTATTTTGAAAAGCCCCGCACCACGGTTGGCTGGAAGGGTCTGATCAACGACCCGGGCCTGGACGGCAGCTTCAATATCAATCAGGGCTTGCGCACAGCACGCGAACTGCTGATCGACGTGAACCAATTGGGTTTGCCTGCCGGATGCGAATTTCTGGACATGATTACACCTCAATATATTGCCGACCTGGTCTCGTGGGGCGCCATCGGTGCGCGCACGACCGAAAGTCAGGTGCATCGCGAGCTGGCTTCGGGCCTGTCGTGCCCCGTCGGTTTCAAGAACGGGACGGATGGCAACATCAAGATCGCCATCGACGCCATCAAGGCCGCGTCGCAGCCGCACCACTTCCTGTCCGTCACCAAAGGCGGTCATTCGGCCATCGTTTCCACCGTGGGCAACAAGGATTGCCATATGATCTTGCGCGGCGGTAAAGTGCCCAATTATGACGCCGCGAATGTCGAGGCTGCTGGTCAGGCCATGAGCAAATCCGGTCTGCAAGCCCGCATCATGGTGGACTCCAGCCACGCGAACAGCAACAAGGACTACACCAATCAGCCGCTGGTATTGGAAGATGTTGCCAACCAGGTGGAAGCGGGCGATGCGCGTATTTTTGGCGTCATGATCGAAAGCAACCTGGTCGGGGGGCGTCAGGATCTGGTGCCTGGGCAGTCGCTGACTTACGGGCAGAGCATTACCGATGGCTGCATCGATTGGGACACCTCTGTTCAGGTGCTCGAGCGCTTGGCGCTGGCAGTACGGAACCGGCGGCTTGCCGTCACGCAATCAGCAAATGCCCTGATCGGCAGCCATGCCTGAAAACCGTTAGTATGGGATTGGGCTTAATCTTGGATCGGTCTTAGGAGTCATTGGCATGAACGCCCCTGTGGTCCCCAACAGTTTGCGTCGTCCTGTGCCTGCGGGCTTCCTGGATGCGCTGAAGGCGTATTTCGGTGCGCGATTTTCCAACGCGCAGGCCGTACGCGAGCACCATGGTCGCGACGAGTCTCCTTATCCGCCCATGCTTCCCGACGGCGTGGTTTTTGCCGAGAGCACCGAAGAAGTCGCGTGGTTGGCCAAGCAGTGTCATGAGCATCGCGTACCCCTGATTCCTTTCGGCGTGGGCTCGTCCCTGGAGGGCCACCTGCTGGCCGTCCAGGGCGGCATCAGCGTCGACCTTTCGGGCATGAACAAGCTGGTGGCGGTGCACGCCGAAGACTTCACTGCCACTGTGCAGGCCGGCGTGACACGCAAGCAGCTTAACGAAGAAATCCGCGATACCGGCTTGTTTTTTCCTATCGACCCCGGTGCGGACGCCAGCCTGGGCGGCATGGCCGCTACGCGTGCTTCGGGTACCAACGCGGTCCGCTATGGCACCATGCGCGAAAACGTGATGTCCCTGAAGGTGGTGACCGCCGACGGCCGTGTCATTGAAACCGCCAATCGGGCACGCAAGTCGTCTGCCGGCTACGACCTGACCCGTATCTTTGTCGGGAGCGAAGGCACGCTGGGCATCATTACCGAAGTGACGGTGCGTCTGTTTCCTCAGCCAGAGGCCATCTCGGCGGCCATTTGCAACTTTCCCAGCCTGCAGGCCGCGGTCCAGAGTGTGATCGAAGTCATACAGATGGGCGTGCCCGTGGCTCGGGTCGAGTTCATGGACACCTGGGCGGTAAAGGCTACCAACGCCTACAGCAAGCTCGACCTGCAAGAGTCTCCGTTGCTGCTGTTCGAGTTCCATGGCAGCCCCGCTGGCGTCAAGGAGCAGGCTCAGGTCGTCCAGGAGATCACCCGCGACAACGGTGGCATGGATTTCCAGTGGGCCGAGCAGCCGGAAGACCGCAGCCGTCTCTGGACGGCCCGGCACAACGCCTATTTTGCCGGTCTGCAGCTGCGCCCCGGATGCCGCTCCAGTACGACTGACGTCTGCGTACCGATCTCGCGGCTGGCCGAGTGCGTGGGTCAGACCGCTGCCGAGCTCGATCAGGCCAGCTTCCCGTACACCATCGTGGGGCACGTAGGCGATGGCAACTTTCACGTACTGATGCTGCTTGACCCGGACAGCCCGCAAGAGTGGGAAGAGTCCGAGCAACTTAACCAGCGTTTGGTGCAGCGTGCCCTCGATATGGAGGGGACTTGCACGGGCGAACACGGCGTGGGTTTGCACAAGATGGAATTCATGCTGGCCGAACATGGGCAAGACGCCCTGGATCTCATGTCCAGCCTGAAGGCTGCCTTCGACCCTCATAATATTTTGAATCCAGGCAAAATTATTCCGCAGCACTAGGCGATAAGAGCCCGCCCCCGGGCGGGCGACGATAACAAGCGAACAAGTACCATGAACGAATCATCACTGAGTTCGGCGCCAGACACCGGGCCGGATTTTGCGGGCTTCATCGCCAGGCTGGCTGGCACTGTGCCAGCACATTGCATCTTGACCAAGGTCGAAGATACCCGGCCCTACGAATGCGACGGGCTGTCGCTGTATCGGGCCTTGCCGCCGGTGGTCATTCTTCCCGAAAACGAAGAGCAGGTCGTTGCCGTATTGCAAGGCTGCAAGGCCTTCAATATCCCTATCGTGGCACGCGGCGCGGGTACGGGGCTGTCGGGCGGCGCCATGCCGCATACGCAAGGCATCTTGCTGGGCTTGGCGAAACTGAATCGCATCAAAAAAATCGACCTTGCCACAGCTACCGCCATCGTCGAGCCCGGGGTAAGAAACCTGGCAATCTCCGAGGCGGCATCGGCCTATGGCTTGTATTACGCGCCCGACCCCTCCAGTCAGATCGCCTGTTCGATCGGCGGCAATATTGCCGAAAACTCAGGCGGCGTGCATTGTCTGAAATACGGCCTGACCGTACATAATGTGCTGCGGATCCGGGTGGTCACCATAGACGGCGACATCATCGAACTGGGTTCACACGCCCCTGACTCACCCGGGGCTGACTTGCTGGCGGCGTTCATCGGCTCGGAGGGCATGCTGGGCATCGTGACCGAGGTCACCGTAAAGCTCATTCCATCGCCCAGTTGTGCGCGCGTCATCATGGCAAGTTTCGACAGCGTCGAAGCGGCCAGCCTCGCAGTCACCAATATCATTGCAGGCGGCATTATTCCGGCTGGCCTCGAAATGATGGACAAGCGGGCAGTGCATATGGTGGAGCCCTTCGTGAACGCCGGCTACGATCTGGACGCGGCGGCCATTTTGCTGTGCGAATCCGATGGCACGGAAGAAGAGGTGGACGACGAGGTGGCCCGCATGGAGGCAGTGTTCCAGCACGCCGGAGCAACCAAATTGCAAGTGTCGCGCTCCGAAGACGAGCGCCTGCTGTTCTGGGCGGGACGCAAGAATGCCTTTCCGGCGGCAGGGCGGGTATCGCCTTCATGCAGGCGACGGGAATTTGCATCCTCTTATTCTGTTCGACTCCAACAAGGTCAACGAGGTGGAGTGCGCCGAGAAGTTCGGCGCCGCCATTCTGGAACTTTGCGTGCAGGTGGGTGGCACGATAACTGGCGAGCATGGCGTAGGTATCGAGAAGATCAACCAGATGTGCGTGCAGTTTACGCGCGAAGAGCTCGACTTTTTCTACGCCCTGAAAAGCGCCTTTGATCCCTACGGGCTGCTTAACCCGGAAAAGCTCATCCCCACTTTGGCGCGTTGTGCCGAGTACGGCAAGATGCACGTTCATGGCGGCGAGATCCGCTTTCCCGATCTGCCCCGTTTTTAAGAGCCAAGCATGGAATTCGCCTTATCTCAACTAAGCCAGCAGGTCATGGCAGCGCGCGGTTCCGAGCGCCCCGTCTATATACGCGGGGGCGGAACCAAGGAATTTTACGGCGAGCAGGTAGACGGCATTGCGGTGCCCGATATCGCGGTCCTGGACGTTTCGGGCTATCGGGGCGTGGTGAACTACCAGCCGTCCGAGCTGGTTATCACCGCCCGCGCCGGCACCTTGCTTTCCGAAATCGAAGAGACGCTGGATCACGAAAACCAGATGCTGGCATTCGAGCCACCACGCTTTGGCCCGACATCCACGATAGGCGGTTGCGTTGCCAGCGGGCTATCCGGACCGCGCCGCATGGCCGCCGGCAGCTTGCGCGACTTCATGCTGGGCGCCAAGTTGCTCGACTCCACGGGCAAGGTACTGAACTTTGGCGGAGAGGTCATGAAGAACGTGGCGGGTTACGACGTGTCGCGGCTGCTGGCCGGCTCCATGGGGATCTTCGGCGCGCTCATGGAGGTCTCCATCAAGGTTGCTCCCAAGCCGTTTCATGAAGAGACTCTGGTTCTGGAGACGGACGAGGCCGGCGCTCTGCAGCAGTTTACAGAGTGGCGCGGCTTGCCCGTTCCGATCAGCGCTACGGTTTGGGTGGCAGACGATACGCAGCGGGCGGGCAAACTGTATGTGCGGGTTTCGGGCAGTGAACCGGCCGTGGCAATGGGCATGGCCCGCGTAGGTGGGCAGGTCATGCCGGCTGACCAGGCCAAAGTGTTCTGGACCAGCCGTTGGAGGCGGGACCCACACTGATCGAATGGAATGGCGGCTTGCGGTGGTTGTCCACCGAAGTCTCGCCGGCTGACTTGCGCCGCGATGTGACGCAACGGGGCGGGCATGCCACGCTTTACCGATACGATAACCGGCCGGCCGACATACCCGTATTCCATCCTTTGCCGTCCGCACTTCGAAATATCAATCAACGTCTGAAGCAAGAGCTAGATCCCGTGGGGATTTTCAATCCGAAACGCTTGTTTCCTGATTTTTAAGAGCTAAATCGTGCAAACAAATCTAGCATCCTGGGCGCGTGACTCCCAACTGGGTCAAGAAGCCGACGACATTCTGCGCCGTTGTGTGCATTGCGGTTTCTGCCTGGCCACTTGCCCCACATATCAAGAGCTCGGCGACGAGCTCGATAGCCCGCGCGGCCGCATATACCTGATCAAACAGGTTCTGGAAGGTGTTGAGCCTACGCAATCGACCCAGACCCACCTGGATCGTTGCCTCACTTGCCGCAATTGCGAGACCACCTGTCCGTCGGGCGTGCAGTACGGCGCCCTGGTCGATATTGGCCGCAAGCTGGTGGAAGAGCGTGTGCAGCGCCCGGCGTCACAGCGTCTGCTCCGAGGGGTGTTGCGCCGCATGTTGAACTCGCCGGCATTCGGCCCGGCTTTAAAGCTGGGCCGTCTGTTCCGTCCCGTACTGCCCGAGGTGTTGCGCAACAAGGTTCCTGCGGCTCGGCCAGCGGGCAGGCTGCCTGATACCTCGCGTCACCCGCGGCAGGTGATCATGCTTGCCGGTTGCGTGCAACCAGCCATGATGCCTTCCATCGACGCGGCCACCATACGCGTGCTCGATGCGGTAGGCATAGGTACTCGCATAGTCGCGGGGGCCGGGTGTTGCGGGGCGATCAACTTTCATTTGGATGCGCAAGAGGCTGCACTTGATCAAATGCGGGCCAACATCGATGCGTGGCTACCTTTGTTGGACAGCGGCGAGGCCGAATGCATCATCATGAACGCCTCCGGTTGCGGGGCCATGGTCAAAGAATACGCGCACCATTTGCGCGACGACCCCGCCTATGTCGCCAATGCCTTGCGCCTGGTCGACAAGGTGCGCGACGTGGCAGAGGTGCTTGCGCCGCATGCGCAGGAGCTGGCCGGCCGGCTGACCGGCTTGCCGGGCCGTACGGCGTTTCATCCGCCCTGTACGTTGCAGCATTGGCAAGGCCTGCGCGGCGTCAGCGAACGGCTGCTGACCGATCTGGGCTTTGAGCTGCAGCAATTTGGCGAAGCTCACCTGTGTTGCGGTTCGGCCGGCACGTACTCGGTAACGCAACCCGAGCTTTCCCAGTCTTTGCGCGACCGCAAGCTACGCCATATCGGCGCCGCCGAACCGGAATACATCGTATCTTCCAATATCGGGTGTATCACTCACCTGCAAAGCGGCACGGCGACACCGGTACGCCACTGGATCGAAGTCGTGGACGAAGCCCTGGCCCGGCCAGGCGGCTAAAATGACCGCATGATTAATTCCAATGCATCAAAGAGGCGAGTGGTCGTCGGCATGTCGGGGGGCGTGGACTCTTCGGTGACGGCATGGCTGCTCAAGGAACAAGGTTACGAGGTGCTCGGCCTGTTCATGAAAAACTGGGAAGATGACGACGATTCAGAGTACTGCTCGACACGGCAAGACTGGCTGGATGCCGCTAGCGTAGCCGACCTTATCGGTATAGACATCGAGGCGGTAAATTTTGCGGCCGAGTACAAGGACCGCGTCTTCGCCGACTTTCTGCGAGAGTACTCCGCCGGGCGCACGCCCAACCCCGACGTCCTGTGCAACGCCGAAATCAAGTTCAAGGCTTTCCTGGACCACGCAATGGCCCTGGGCGCCGACCATATTGCCACGGGCCACTATGCGCGCGTGCGCTCAGTACAGACGCCGGCCGGGCCGCAGTTTGAATTATTGAAGGCCGTCGATGCGAGCAAGGACCAAAGCTATTTCCTGCACCGGCTGAACCAGGCGCAGTTATCCCGCACGATCTTTCCTCTGGGCGAAATCAACAAAACCGAAGTGCGGCGCATTGCGGCCCAACTGGGTCTTCCCAATGCCACCAAGAAGGATTCCACCGGCATCTGCTTCATCGGCGAGCGGCCATTCCGTGAGTTCTTGAATCGCTACCTGCCAACACAGCCCGGTCCCATCAAAACCCCGGACGGACGGGTAATTGGTCAACATCAGGGCCTGTCGTTTTATACGCTCGGCCAGCGTAAAGGGCTGGGGATAGGCGGCGTGAAAGGGCAACAGCGAGACGACGGCACGGCCGACGCCTGGTATACGGCGCGCAAAGACCTCGAAACCAATACCCTCTACGTGGTGCAGGGCCATGAGCACCCCTGGTTGCTTGCACAGCAGTTGCAGGCGCAGGACGCCAGTTGGGTCGCCGGACAGCCGCCGGCCAGCGGGCGCTATGGCGCCAAGACCCGCTACCGGCAGACTGATTCGGTAGCCATGCTCGGTACAGTTGACGCCGACGGGTTTTCCTTGTCGTTCGACGAAGCGCAATGGGCAGTCACCCCTGGCCAATCTGCCGTCTTGTATGAGGGCGACGTGTGCCTGGGTGGGGGCATCATTGTTTAGTATCAAGCTGCATTCGGCCAGCCCGGATCCTCTCTCATTTCTTTTCTTACCAACAAGGTTTTATGGATCCGGCATTTATTGTTAGCCTGGCGTGTCTGGGTAGTGTGGTCGGTTTTGCCATCTATGGCATCCCGCGCGAACTGGTGGTTCATGCCGCAATCGCGACTTCCATGGCCACTATCGTGTTTACCTCCGTGTCCAGCATGCGCGCACATCACAAGCGGGGCGCCATACTATGGAATATCGTCCTCGTGATGGCGCCCGGCATGATAGTTGGCGGCTTGCTTTCCGGTGGGGCGGTGTTTTCCTATTTAAGTGGTGTCTGGCTGTCCATTATTTTTGCCGTGTTCGTCGGTTATTCGGGGTTTCGCATGCTCAATGGCAAGCCTCCTGCAGCTTCCCGCCGGATGCCCGGTACGCCGGTTACGGCTGGCGTAGGCGTGGGCATCGGCTTTGCATCCGGTCTGCTGGGTGCGGGCGGCGGCTTTCTTTCTGTACCGTTCATGACGCGCAGCAATATCTCGGTGCATAACGCGGTCGCCACCTCGGCCGCCCTGGGCTTCTTCATTGCGGTAGCCAACAGTGCCGGCTATATCTATTCGGGCTTCAACGAAGTAGGGGGCCAGGAGGGCATGTTGGGTTACATTTATTGGCCGGCGTTGGTGGTGTTGTCCGCCATGAGCATGCTGACGGCGCCCTATGGCGCCCGATGTGCGCACCGCCTGCCGGTTGCGACGCTAAAGCGGGTGTTCGCCTGCCTGCTGTTCGGTCTGGCGGTCTATATGCTGTACGAAGCTTATATCGGCTATACCAGCTAAAGAAAAAGCCGGGCAACAACCCGGCTTTTTGCTATATGGGGCGGCGTGACCGCCCGTGTGTCAGTCAGGATTGCGGCGGCAACGTCGATGTGAACGAAGGGCGCGTCTGCAGCTTGTCTTCCAGCCGTTTCAGGTTCGCGAAGCGCGAGCGCCATTCCAGATGTGCAAAGCGCAGGTCCAGATAACCCAAGGCACAGCCTACGGCGATGTCGGCCAGGCTTAAGTTGACGCCCATGCAAAAGGGCTGGTCATCCAGGCTTTTGTCCATGGAGTCGAGCGCGACTTCAATCTTCTTGTACTGCCGGTCTATCCAGCTTTGGCTGCGTTGATGGGCTTCGCGGCGGTGCGTCTCGATGTGTATGGTCACGGCAGCGTCGAGCACACCATCGGCGATAGCTTCCCAGCACTTGGTGGCGGCGCGGTCGCGGCCTTGCTGCGGGATAAGCCTGCCTACCGGTGAAAGGGTATCCAGGTACTCGACGATGACTCGCGAGTCGAACAAGCTGCCGTTGTCGTCCATGAGCAGGCAGGGTACTTTGCCCAAGGGATTGTGGGCTTGTATCTGGGTGTCATCAGCCCACACGTCTTCGAGTACGAGTTCGTACTCGAGTTTCTTCTCGGCCATCACGACGCGCACTTTGCGCACGTAAGGACTAGTGAGAGAACCAATAAGTTTCATGGCAAAGTTCGGAAGTTGCAGGCGAAAAAAGTATAGCAGCATACCGGCGCTTTATTGGCGGGGTAGCCGGACAAAGCCGTGGTGTTACAGGAAAGCCAGACAATGTGTCGTTTTAATGCTGATTCGCTGCTTTGCGGTGTGACTTTTCGGCCCAGACCGGTTAGGCCCTCCATACCTGCCCGAATGGTAGAATCCGAGGTTGACTTTTCTCTATGTGAACAGCAATGCAACTCGTCCAGCAACCCACTTATCTCAACGCCTTGTCGCCACTGGATGGCCGGTACGCCGCCAAGGCGCAGGGGCTCCGGTCCACCTTGTCTGAAGCCGGTTTCATGGCGCATCGGGTGGAAGTCGAAGTGGCCTGGCTGCTTGGCCTGGCCGAAGCGGGTTTGCCCGAGCTGCCGGCTTTTTCGGCAGAGTCCAAGGCGGCGCTCAAGGCAATTGTGGACGAATTCTCCGAACAGGATGCCGGACGCATCAAAGAGATCGAGAAAACCACCAATCATGACGTCAAGGCGGTCGAGTACTGGCTGAAAGAGCGCGTTGCCGACAACGCCCAGCTGGCTGCCGCGGCAGAGTTCATCCATTTTGCCTGCACGTCCGAAGACATCAACAACACCTCGCACGCCCTGATGTTGACGCGTGCACGTTCGGAATTTATTGTCCCGCGCCTGGCGGAGCTTTGCGATCACCTTAAGACGCTGGCGCGCCAGTTTGCCGATCAGCCGCTACTGTCGCGCACCCACGGTCAACCGGCCAGCCCGACCACCATGGGCAAAGAGTTCGCCAACGTCGCGGCGCGGCTCGAACGAGCCATTGCGGCGATCGAGGCAGTACAGCCCCTGGCCAAGATGAACGGAGCCACAGGCAATTACAACGCCCACATGGCCGCTTATCCCGAAATCGACTGGCCCGCGTTCAGCGCGAAAGTCCTGGACGGCCTGGGCCTGGTACAGAACCCGTATTCCATACAGATAGAGCCACATGACTGGATGGCCGCCCTGTTCGATGCCGTGGCCCGTGCCAACACCATCATCCTCGATTTGGATCGCGACATCTGGGGCTATATATCGCTGGGCTACTTCAAGCAGCGGCTGAAAGAGGGCGAGGTGGGCTCGTCGACCATGCCGCATAAGGTCAACCCCATAGATTTCGAAAACTCCGAAGGCAACCTGGGCCTGGCCAATGCCGTCCTGCGCCACCTGTCTGAAAAGTTGCCGCTATCACGCTGGCAGCGAGACCTTACCGATTCCACGGTCTTGCGCAATCTGGGTGTGGCCTTCGGTTATTGCGCGGTGGCCTACGACTCTTGCTTGCGCGGGCTGCACAAGCTGGAGATCAATCGCCCCGCCATCGACGCCGACATTGACGCGTGCTGGGAAGTGCTGGCCGAGCCGGTGCAAACCGTCATGCGGCGCTACGGCCTGCCACAGCCCTACGAGCAGCTCAAAGCCTTGACCCGCGGCAAGGGCATCGACCAGGAAGCGCTGGCCGGCTTTATCGCGGGGCTGGATTTGCCGGCTGAACCCAAGGCAAGGCTGCAAGCCATGACGCCGCGTAGCTATATCGGCTTGGCAGCAGAGCTTGCAAAGAAAATTTAGACCAGCACAAGAAATTAAGACGGGTTTTGCTTGGCGCGAAGTCCGTTTTCGAGTTAGAATCTTTTTCTTTGCAGCGACGGGCTGTTAGCTCAGTTGGTAGAGCAGCGGACTCTTAATCCGTAGGTCGACAGTTCGAGCCTGTCACAGCCCACCAGTAAAATCAAACACTTAGGCCAATTCTTCGGGGTTGGCCTTTTTGTTTTTTTGGGGGTTCGGGACTGGCGCAGCACGGGTATATCCTCAATGGTTCTTTGCATTCTTTGACAGTTAGTGCCGTATTTTTCGCCACAAGGGTGCGTATATTTGCTGGATTATCGGGAATATACGGGGCGCCCATGAATGAACCACCATTCCACTTCCTGGCAGAGCATTCTCATGATTTGATTTGTGTGGTCGGTCCGGACCATGTCATGACTTACGTTGCGCGCTCGTGCACTGCCTTGCTCGGGTGGGACCCAGAGCAGATGGTGGGAAGAAGGCCTGATTCATTTATCCATCCGCAGGATCTTCCGACCGCCGCCGAGGCCTATAGGGAAACCGGGGAGCCCAGTGAGCATCGTACGCCCACCATGCTTCGGATGCGCAGGAAAACGGGCGACTACATCTGGATGGAAGTTGATACGCTGCGGCTATCCGACCCCGGAGCGGCGGGCGATCAATTGGTGCTTATCATGCGGGATGTCACTGCCCGCCTTGAAGGCGGCAGTCCTTCCCGATTTCCGATGTCTCGACGCAAGCCCGACCACAGCGACACCAACGCCAGGCTAAGAGCTGCGGGAGGCACCATCTTCGATATTGATCTGTATCTTACGGCTTCGGGACATATTGCGTTCCTGGAATCGGCCAGAGAGGACGAGCAGGGGCGGCTGGTGTGCTCGGGCTATGTACTGAACGAACGCAATGGGAAAGCGGGCGTGCGCGTACTTGAGTGGCTTGCGTCGGGCGACTGCCTGACGACCGGCGATGATCTTGATGGAATCAAGCGGCGTATCTGAGCCATCAATGGGCGTAGAGACGGTGTCGGGCGTGAACTCGGTTCATTGTGTCCGGCCCAGCTCGAAGGAGGGCCCTGAGTCAGTAGCCCGAATAATACCTAATGTGGTAGCCTTTGCTTACATTACCGAGGAGAGGCCCGCATGTTCACCCTGCTAGTCGTCGTGTCCGCATGTGTTCTGGGTTTTTGCCTGGTGACCGCGCGACCGGCAGCCGATAAAACTGACCCGGTAGCCGGTATCAGCAAGCGGGCCCTGGTTGGCCTGGGCGTCGTGGCGCTGATGTGGATTGCATATTTGCTGTACTACCATAGCGACGGGCAGGCATCGGAGCGCGCAAAGCTAGAGCTCGCCAAAACCGCTGAAACGAGTTGATGGCGCCAGTAAACGTATCGCCATAAACAACAGCCCCTCGCAAGGAGGGGCTGAGCCGCTAACGTTCTAGCGAACGACGCTATCTGTCTTAGCGAGGTTTGGTGGCGTCCTTGATTGCTTCCTTGGTGTCGCCGACTTTGCGTTGTGCTGTGCCTACGTTTTTTTCGACTTTTCCTTCAAGCTCCGTTTCGGGATCGTTGGCCACGTTGCCCACTGTTTCCTTGACGCCGCCCTTGATTTCTTTGGCTACGCCTTTTACTTGGTCTTTGTTCATGGATAAAGCTCCTAAACGTTTGATTGCCCATTAAGGCTCTCTTGCGTACCGCGTGGGTAGTTCTGGCCGAACTGCCGTCACGCGGTCTACGGAAGTACCAAGCAAGCGCTATGCCCAGGATGTTCCTACGTAGGCACGCAACTGGCTGGTCGGCAGCAGTGGCTTCTTTTTCTAAAGGAGATTGGGATGCGTAGACTGGGAGCGCTCCTGATGATCGTAGGAGCGAACATTGCGGTAGGTTCGATCGCGGTGGCGTTTTGGCGATCGGCATTGCAATGTGCAGTGGATGCCCGCACGGGAGGGTGCCAGGAGGGCGGCGTGATCGCCTTCTTTGAGATGATGACTTCCAGCGTAGGCTTGTTCTATTGGGTAGTGTTCGTTTTCGGGCTGTTCGTATTCTGGCGGGGAAAGCGGATGCGGCCTCGATAATCAGCCAACGCTTTGCTCGGATATCTCGATCAGGTTCAGGTCGGGATCCCGCAAGTAGATCGAGCGTATGGATCCCATGGCCCCCGTCCGGTATACCGGACCTTCAATGATATTGGCGCCTTTCGTCTGCAGCGTGGAGATCACATCGTCCAATGGCCGATCTGCAATAAAGCATAAGTCCAGTGCGCCGGGCACCGGCAGATGCGCCTTGGGCTCGAATTCTGAACCTTTGACATGGAGGTTTATTTTTTGCTGTCCGAAGCTCAACGCTTTTCGCCCCTCGCCAAAACTTACCAAAGTCATACCCAGGAGGCCGACATAAAAGTCGATGCATGCCTTCTCGTCTGTTGTTGTAAGCACCAAGTGGTCTAAGTGGTGGATCATGGGCGAACTCATGCAGTTGATGGTTTCGCTATTTTATCTGGCTAAATATAATCAACAGTTTTTCGCTTGGGTAAACGCAAGCCCGCAAACTGCCAGGCGAGCAAATGTGATTGCTTGCTACCAACAGTGACCTTCAAGTGGTGCTATAAAACCAGCAATAGCATCACCGTGGGGCCAGCAAGCATGTTCATCCAGACATTGAGCCGATGTGGCGCAGTATTGTTTCTCGCCGCGTTCATATCCGGCTGCTCTACGGGGAGCCCCGCAGCTGGCCCCAGTGCATCAAGCCGTAGTCCGGGCTTGTTTAACCCGTGCACATGGAACCGTAGCAGCTGCATGTATGAAGGCAGGTACGAGCCAGGGGAAGAGGCCTATGCCGAGGAAGAGGCCAGGCGTCTGAACCGGGCTGCGGCCGCCAAGCTGCGTCGCAGCGCTAATTAAAGACTAGCAGGTCGGCTCGGCCCCCGCCCGGGTGGGCCCGAGACCAAGTGCGCGACTGGGAAATGAATCAGGCCGCCTTGCGAGCCGACGCTGCAGTTTCCCGCTGTCGCTTCGCTTCGTCCAGCAAGTAAACCTGATAATCGTCCAGATCCCCGTCGAAGTCGGACATGCCGCCGCGTGATACCAGCCAGAACTCATCGCATACCGAGCGCAGCAGTGCGCGATCATGGCTTACCAGCATCACGGACCCTTCGAACTCGTTCAAGGCTACGCTCAGCGCCTCGCGCGTGGCCAAATCCAGGTGGTTGGTGGGCTCATCCAGCAACAATAGATTGGGCCGCTGCCACACAATCATGCACAACACCAGGCGTGCTTTCTCGCCGCCACTCATGCTGCCCACTTTCTGCTTGACCATGTCGCCGTTGAAATTGAAGGTACCCAGGAAGTTGCGCAAGCCTTGCTCGCGGCAGTCCATTGCGCTGGGACGGGTGGCCGCGGGTGTGTCGCGTACCAGCCTGATCATGTGTTCCAGGGGTGTTTCTTCCGGCCGAACGACGTCCAGCTCCTGTTGCGAGAAGTAGCCGATGTTCAGTCCCTTGCCGGTGATGATTTCGCCCGCCGTCGCTTGTAGTGCACCGGCTATGGTTTTCACCAGCGTGGATTTCCCTTGCCCATTGGCGCCCAGTATGCCGATACGCTGGCCGGCCAATACCGAACGATTGATATTTTGCACGATGACCGATGGCGGGGTTCCGGCGGGTGCGTCCGGCGCTGCGGGATAGCCGAAGCTGGCACCTGACATGGACAGCATTGGATTAGGCAGGCTGGCTGGCTCTTTGAACTGGAATTGGAATTCGGCATCGGCCAGCATAGGCGCGATCTTCTCCATGCGCTCCAATGCCTTGACCCGGCTTTGCGCTTGCTTGGCCTTGCTGGCCTTGGCCTTGAAGCGATCAATGAACTTTTGAAGGTGGGCGGCTTTCTCTTGCTGTTTGGCATGCGCCGCCTGCTGCAGCAGCATTTGCTCGCTGCGCATGTCTTCGAACTTGCTGTAATTGCCGCCGTAGCGCACGAGCTTGCCTTGATCGATATGCAAGGTGACGTCGGTGACCGCATCCAGGAATTCCCGATCATGGCTGATCACGACTATGGTGCCGGCATAATGCTTCAACCAAGCCTCCAGCCATACCAAGGCATCAAGATCCAGGTGGTTGGTGGGCTCATCGAGCAGAAGCAGATCTGATGGGCACATCAGGGCGCGTGCCAACTGAAGACGCATGCGCCACCCACCCGAGAAGCTGTTGACGGGCTGATCCAGCTCAGCCACGCTGAATCCCAAACCCAGGATAAGCGCTTGTGCGCGCGCCGGTGCGTCGTGGGCGCCTGCGTCATGCAGAGCCATGTAGGCATGGGCCATGCGCATGCCGTCCTCGCTGTCTTCGGCGGCCGTAACTTCGGTCTGCGCGGCCAGCAAGGAGGTGTCGCCTTCGACAACGAAGTCGGTGGCGCTTTGCGATGTTTCAGGCATGTCTTGGGCTACTTGAGACATGCGCCACTGGGCGGGAATGGAAAACTCGCCGCCGTCTTCATGCAAGGTGCCGTTGAGCACTGCAAAAAGTGAGGATTTGCCGGCGCCGTTGCGACCGACCAAGCCTACTTTTTCACCGGGGTTGAGCGTGACAGACGTTTTGTCCAGCAATACTTTGCTGCCGCGACGCAAGGTCACGTTCTTGAGGATAATCATTGGGGAATCAAGCAACTACACAGGAGGGGGCCTATATTGTAGTCGCTTCGGTGAGATCCGGTTCGCAGTACGGCGCAAACTTGCCGGTGGAAGGGTCTCGTATGAAGAGCACGCCCGTGCCAACGCCGAAATACGCGCCATGCAACTGCAGCGAGCCTTCTTCGACCGCTTCGATAACGGCAGGGAAGGTCATCAGATTTTCGAGGCTGTATTCGACCACCGCCCATTCCAGCCGCTGTATCCAGCTTTGCCGATCACCGTCCGGCGGTCCCAGCCGCTCGGCGACGGGGGCAATCTGCGACATCCACTTGCCGATAAAGTCTCTTTTGCTAAGGGGAGCGGCCTGGTTGGCGAAGGCCGATACGCCGCCGCAGCTTGCGTGACCCAGCACCACGATGTGTTTGACTTTTAATGCGTTGACGCCGAACTCGATCGCAGCGCTGGTACCGTGAAATGACCTTTCGGTATCGGGTTCGCAGGGCGGCACAAGGTTGGCGATGTTGCGGACAACGAATATCTCACCGGGGTTGGCGTCGAAGATGGTTTCCGGTGCCACGCGCGAGTCTCCACAGCCTATGACCATGATCTCTGGATGTTGTCCGGATTTTTCGAGTTCTTCGTAACGTTGTCTCTCGCGGGCCAAGCGTCCATTGAGAAAACATTGATAGCCATCAGTCAGTCTTGCTGGAAACAATTTCGGGTCCTTGTTGGTTTATTCTTCACAAATTTTACGCCTATGGCCGGGCTACGCCAATTTCAGGGTCTCACGTCTGCCAACGGCGCGACCCCAGGCGCGGTCATCAGGTAAACTTAGCCCTCTTTTTAACAGCAACTTCAGGATCATGCGCCTACTCATAGCACTGCTGCTTCCCTGGCTTACTTTCTTCACGATAGGCCGTCCGATTGCTGGAATCATCTGTCTGATTCTGCAGCTCACGCTTATAGGTTGGATACCCGCCACCATCTGGGCAGTCTACGCCCTGAGCCAATACAAGACAGATCAGAAAATCGCCAAAGCCCTAAGTGGCCGTCGCTAAGTCGTGAACTTCGCAACGACGGCGCTGCTTGCGCTCGCCATGTCGGCGGATGCGTTCGCCGCCGCCATCGGAAAAGGCGCGGCACTCCATAAGCCCCGGTTTGCCGAGGCGCTGCGCACTGGCTTGATTTTTGGCGTGATCGAAGGGATCACGCCGGTGATCGGGTGGGCCCTGGGCTTGGTGGCCGCGCCGTTTGTATCGGCTTGGGACCACTGGATCGCATTCGCGCTATTGGGCGGGCTGGGTCTGGTGATGATCCGCAACGGTTGCAAGCCGCAAGCGGTATCCCAGGACAAGCGCATCAAGCATTCGTTCTGGCTGCTGGCGGCTACCGGTTTTGCAACCAGCATAGACGCCATGGCGGTGGGCGTTGGCCTGGCTTTCATCGATGTCAATATTGTTTCCACCTCGGTGGCGATAGGCTGCACCACGCTGTTGATGGTGGTGGTGGGTGTCATGCTGGGAAGGCTGCTCGGCAGCTTGGCAGGACGCCGGGCGGAGGTAGTCGGCGGCGCGATACTGATCGGGATTGGTACGATGATACTGGTGGATCATCTGGGGCTGACTGCCTGATCTTGTCGCTTCCTTGTGCTATCGTTAAATGGATCAGGGCCGCTGATTCGGCTGCGCGATTTTCCGTGCCGCGGGCGGCTAGGAAGCCATCATGAAACAGCTGGAAAACCCCGCCATTACACTTGCACAATCGCAAACCATTTCCACCGAAGTCCTGCTGGAAAAATACGCCAAGGACGGCGAAACCAGCATAGATCAAGTGCGTACACGCGTAGCGACGGCGCTGGCCCGGGCCGAGGCACCCGAGCATCGCAAGAAGTACACCAGCGAATACCTATGGGCCATGCAGCATGGCTTTGTGCCGGCCGGCCGAATCAACAGCGCCGCCGGCACCCGGTTGGACAGCACCCTCATCAACTGCTTCGTACAGCCCGTGGGCGACTCCATCACCGAAACGGTGCAAGGCAAGCCGGGTATCTATAAGGCACTGGCGCAGGCAGCTGAAACCATGCGGCGCGGCGGTGGCGTGGGCTATAACTTTTCGGCGATACGGCCGCAGGGCGCCTTGGTAAAAGGCACAGGCAGCAGCGCTTCGGGTCCACTGTCTTACATGCGCGTTTTCGACCGCTCGTGCGAGACGGTCGAATCAGCGGGTGCGCGCCGCGGTGCACAGATGGCCGTACTTGACGTCACGCATCCGGACGTCATGGCATTTATCGGGGCCAAGCGGCAAGCCGGCGAACTGAATAACTTCAATGTCTCGGTCGGCGTGACTGATGCTTTCATGAAGGCGGTGGAAGCCGATGCCGACTTTGAGCTCGCTCATGCCGCTGAACCGAATGCCAAGCTGAAGGACGAAGGCGCCTACCTGCGGGACGACGGCTTGTGGGTTTATCGATCGGTCCGGGCCCGAGACGTCTGGGACGCCATCATGCAAAGTACCTACGCGGCAGCAGAGCCGGGCGTGCTTTTCATGGATCGCATCAACGCCGACAACAACCTGTCGTATTGCGAAATCATCGAGGCTACGAACCCCTGCGGCGAGCAACCGCTGCCCGATCATGGCTGCTGCTGCCTGGGCAGCCTTAATCTGACTTCTTATGTGGTCGATCCGTTTACCAAGAGCGCCCGTTTCGACTTTGACACCATGAAAAAGGTGGCCCGGCTTGCCGTGCGCATGTTGGACAACGTGCTTATCGTCACCAAATGGCCACTGGAAGAACAACAGCTCGAAGCCGACGCCAAGCGACGTCTGGGGCTGGGTTTCACCGGGCTGGGCGACGCCCTGATCATGCTCGGCATACGTTACGACTCTGAGCAGGGCCGCGCATTGGCTGCCGAACTTGCAGAGCAACTACGGGATGCCGCTTACCAGACATCGATCGAGCTGGCCCAGGAACGGGGCGCCTTCCCCCTGTTTGACGCCGAGAAGTATCTTCAGGCCGGTTTCGCTTCACGGTTGCCTGAGGCCATCAAGGCCCAGATACGCCAGCATGGCTTGCGCAACTCCCACCTGATTTCGATTGCTCCTACGGGGACGATATCGTTGGCCTTCGCCGACAACGCCTCCAATGGCATCGAGCCGGCATTTTCCTGGACCTACCAACGCAGCAAGCGCATGGCCGATGGCAGTCGCAAGAATTACACCGTTGAAGATCACGCTTACCGGGTGTTCCGCGCCCTGGGTGGCGACACCGACGCCTTGCCCGATGCATTTGTGTCGGCACTGGAAATCTCGGCCATCGACCACATGCTGATGGTTGCTGCGGTCGCACCCTATGTCGACGCTGCTATCTCCAAGACGGTCAATGTGCCCGTCGATTATCCCTACGACAACTTCAAAGACTTATACATGCAGGCCTGGCACAAAGGCTTGAAGGGCATCACCACATACCGGCCCAATACCATACTGGGGGCCGTCCTGTCCGTACCCACGGCTGCAGCAGACCAGGCCGGCACGCCGCAGCCTATTACCCTTTCCGAACAAGATAAGCGCCTGGTGCTGACCGAGGTCGCCATGAGCCCGCCTCTGGCGTCCTTGCGCTGGCCATCGCGCCCCGACTTACCAGCCGGCGCATCAGGCTGGGTCAGCGAAACCATCGTCACGCCGCAAGGCGAATTCGCCATCGCGGTCGCCGACCATGACAAGGTGCCATTCGAGGTTTGGGTATTGGGTGGCCAGCCGCCCCGTGGGCTGGACGCCATTGCCAAGACCTTGTCGACCGACATGCGCGCCAACGATAAGGGCTGGCTGCGCAAAAAGCTGTCAGTGCTGGCCCATGCCTATGGCGACAGCTTCCAGATGCCTATGCCGCCAACAGGTAAGCTGACCACGGTGCCCAGCGCGACTGCCGCGTTGGCTAGGCTGGTCGAGTGGCGCTACAACGATCTTCATGCGCTAACACCCACGGATGACGATCCGTCGCCCGTCTTGAACGCGCTGTTCGCGCCTCGCGAGCCGCGCACCGGCACAGATGGCACTCTGGCCTGGGTCGCCGATGTACGCAATCCGGCGACCGCAGACGATTTTGTGTTGATGCTGAAAGAGCTGCAGATGCCCGACGGCAGCAGACGGCCGTACAGCATGTGGCTGACAGGTGCACACCCGCGCGCATTGGACGGCCTATGTAAGTTGCTTAGCCTGGACATGCGGGTTATTGATCCCGCATGGATAGGCATGAAGCTGCGCAAGCTGCTGAACTACGCAGAACCGCGCGGCGATTTCCTGGCCCAGGTGCCCGGCAACGACAGGCAAGCCAATTATCCATCTACGGTGGCCTATGTTGCACAACTGGTCATACACCGCTATGCCATGCTGGGCATACTGACCGAAGAGGGCATGCCCATCAACGCGATGGGCGTGGTGGCTGGCGAGCCGGCGCACAAGGCAACAACAAGCCCGACCATGGCGGGCAGCCGTTGCGCCGAATGCGGCAACCTTGCCGTCATCAAGAAGGACGGCTGCGAGTTCTGCACCGTGTGCGGGGCGCTGGGCGCCTGCGGCTAAGTAAACCGCCAGGGCGATCGCCGTATCAGTTGATGCTGCGCGACGCCTGCTGCTGCGCCTGCGACGCAAGTATCAGCGACTCGAGATGAGGCGAAGTCTGCAATGCCAGCACTGGCGTTTCGGGACTGTCGTCGTCGTGCTCAAGCTTCAGTTTGATGGACTGACCCTCGAAGGCGGGGGGGTTGGCCTGAATTTGCACGTATTGGTTCAGTAGCCGATCTACGGCTTTTTGCGCTTCATGCAACTGAACAGCCAGCGACGAATCGACATGCAGTTCGAACTGCTGCTCTATCGTCTTTGCGAGATCCCAGCTAAAGAACGTCAAGGCATTCTGACCATGGCATTCCGGGTGCAGAAAGCCCCAGGACTGATTGTTTGCTGTATTCAAATCTGTGTCTTCAAGGTTGGGCCGCTATGCGGCGTTTGATGGTTTTCCCGTCGTAGGTGTAGATGTCGATTTTATCCGGCTTCTGACTGTTGGGCGTGCGCATGGTAAAGACGCGCCCTTTGGCAGACACCTGAATTTGTTCGGAGCATGAGCCGAATTCGGACGACACCGTGTAGCCCGACTGTTTAAGCGTAACCCATCGGTAGGCGACCGGACAGATGTTGTTTCCGGTGCTTACCGAAACCAGCGCCACTTGGGCCTTGGGCAAGCTGAAGGCGTAGGTGATGTTCAAGATGCCGCGCACTTCGGGCGTAATGTCCGCGCCGTCGATCTGCAGCCGGGACTCGTAGACGTATTCGCTGGTGGCTACCTGCAGCTTTCCGTAGGGCGTGTCGAATGCCAGGCGAGAAGGGCTGACCGGCCAGGTGGGCGGCGAGTTGGCCACGGCAACCATATTGACCGCCGCCAGCGTCAGGGCAGCCAGAAATTGGAAGGGCGTAACGGGCATGGTGGGAGTCCTGAAACGTTACAAACCGTGCGGCTCTTGAGTGCAATGTAAGGACTATTACATTTCATTTTTGTCGCGTATGCAAGCGGATTGTAGCGTCTTGTCGCCCAGCGACCATCGGGCCCTAAGCAGCCGCAATTGTCATGTAAATCAGGGCGATCCCCATCAGGCAGAAGTACACGGCGATGCCAGTAAGGAAACTTCTGGAGATCAGCCGAACTCGCTGCCCAAAGCCTGCCTTCGCCGGCGAGTTGGGCCGTGTATGCCAACACCAGGTAGCAACGGCTGCCAGGACGCTCAGGAGTATGAACCACACTTTCATGGCCGCATTGTAATGAATGCGCGTGCCGCTGTTATGTAAGTTTTGTGTAAGTTTCAAATTGTATTTCTAATACTGAGCGCGAAAGCTGCGCTTGAACGGATCAAAAAATACCAAGTGAATTATTAAAGCCGGAAAGCGCAAAACGCCGCAGGCCATCGAGACAAGATCACGCCGATCCGTAGCACGGACAAAGTATCAACGGTTATACACCGATGCCTCGAATGCGTCGGTGATAACGGGGGCATCGACGGTGCGGCGCCTGGCGGCGGGCCGAGTTCAGTTCATTGAAGCCGACGCAGAGCGGCCAGAAGTCAATATTTTTTTTGGCACCTCAACAAGGAGATTCAGGATGGAAGACAAAAAATCAATCAAGCAAGGTGTGGACCGCCGGTCCATGCTCAAGCTGGGCGCCGCCGGCGCTGCAGGCAGCATGTTGTTGCCTGGCATGTCCGGTGTGGCCGTCGCTGCCGAAGAGAAGAAACCTGTCGGCAATTATCCGGCTGGCGTGGAGGGCGATACCGTGTTCATCGGTCTGACCCTGGACATTACCGGTCCTTATTCGGCGCAAGGAGCCGATCAGCAGAAAGGTTATGAGCTTGCTGTAGAGCAATTGAACGCGGGCGCCGAAGAGGTCAAGAAGATTTCACCACTGACCAAGAAAGGCGTGTTGGGCAAGAAGGTGGAGTTCGGTGTGGCCGATGCAGAGACCAAGCCCAATACCGCTGTTCAGGCCGCTACGCGTTTCATTCACAACAACAAGGCCATGATGATTTCCGGCAGCACCAGTAGCGCCGTTGCAATCGCCCTGCAGAAAGTCTGCGATCGCGAACGCACGATCTATCTGCCTGCCATCAGCGGTTCGAACGAAACGACGGGCGTGGATTGTCAGCGTTATGGGTTCCGTCTGTGCTACTTCGCTTATACGGCCTGCCAGGCCATTGCCCCCGTACTGGCCAAGAACCTGGGCAAGGACCGCAAGGCCATCTACCTGGTTCCTGACTACACCTACGGTCACACCACCTACGATTCGATGGTCGAGTTTACAGAGAAGCAGGGCTGGAAGACGGTGGGCTCGCAGGTTCATCCGCTCGGTGCCAAGGACTACAGCTCCTTCCTGATCAACATCGCCAACAGCGACGCCGACACACTGGTCGTTATTGCGTATGGCGCCGATGCCGCGAACTCGATCAAACAGGCCAAGCAGTTTGGCTTGCTCGAGCGGATGAACATCGTCGTGCCTTACATGTCGGCGTTCCTGGAAAAGGAAATCGGCGAGGAAATCATGCAGGGCGTATACGGTGCTACCGGTTTCTGGTGGACCTTGCAAGACCAATACCCCGTTGCGAAGGACTTCGTTACTGCGTTCGAGAAGAAGTTCAACGCCAAGCCACGAGACTCCGCCTACATCGCCTACCTCACGACAGTTTTGTGGGCCGATGCGTGCGAGCGCGCGGGCTCCTTCTACCCGCCCGATGTCATCAAGGCATACGAAGCAGGCGAAGTGCGTCAAGGCCCGGTGGGTGATGTGACCTTCCGCGCCGAAGACCACCAGGGCGTCATCAACTTCCCGATCGTGCGTGGCAAGAAGCCGGCGGACATGAAGAATCCGGACGATTACTTCGAAGTTGTGGAAGTCGTGGACGGCCGGGCGAACTTGCCCGAGCTTGGTGTGCTGGGTTGCAAACTGGGCGAGTACGTGTGATCGACGATAGTCGTATAGGCATATAACCAAAGAAGGAGGAGATGGAATGCCGAGCATGTCGTTGTTCTTATCACAGCTATTCAACGGGCTTGCGACAGGCCTGTTGCTGGCGCTTATCAGTACAGGCCTGACCATTATCTACGGCACGCTCGGCGTTGTTAACTTCGCGCATGGGGCCCTATTCGTTGTAGGGGCCTATGCCGGTTTTACCGCATATGGGATGACCGACTCGTTTCTGATAGCAATCGCCGCCGGCGCTATTTTTACGCTGGTGGTGGGCCTGATCGTCGAGCGCGGCCTGATGCGCATGTATTACGGCAGGCCGCCGGAGGACCAGATTCTGGTCACTTTCGGTATCGGGATCATCCTGGTCGAACTGGTGCGTTCGATTTATGGCGGCATCAGTTTGTCGGTGCCGACACCGGAGTGGGGTCAGGGCGTAGCACATATTGGCTCGCTCATTTACCCGCTTTATCGCTTGCAGGCGCTGGCTATCGCGGCCGGTACGCTGGCAGTGTTGTATTACGTCCTTTATCGGACCAGCCTGGGTTTGATCGTGCGCGCCGGCATTGAAGACGCGCAAATGGTCAATGCGCTGGGCATCAATGTCAAGCGTACCTTTTTGCTGGTATTCGGGATCGGAGCGATGGCGGCAGGCTATGCCGGCGTCATTGACTCGCCGATCGTTACCTTATCTCCCGACATGGGCCACCGAATACTTGTCGATTCGTTCGTGGTCGTCGTGATTGGTGGCGTGGGTTCTTTCCCTGGCGCCATTGTCGGCGGCATTATCGCCGGCGAAATTCTCAGCCTTACCTCTATGTTCAATCCTGCATATTCACACGTGATGCTTTTCGTGGTGATGGCGCTGGTTCTTATCTTCCGTCCGCAAGGCCTGATGGGTCAGGAGGGTCGGGAATGAGCACGCACAATCAACCATTCGTACGCCGGCAACTGGGCGAAATTGTTGTTGGTATCTGTTTGCTGGCTGCCCCCTTCGTGTTGCCGCACCTGGGCATGAGCGCCGACCTGCTGACCCGCATACTGATCTGGGGCTTGTTCGGTCTGGGCTTTGACCTGCTGTTCGGCTATACCGGGCTGCTGTCTTTTGGCCAGTCGGCATTCTATGGCACCGGTGGATTCGTTGCCGCTTACCTGTTGACCTCAGGCATCGTGCCGCACATGTTGCTTGCCCTGCTGGTAGGCGTCATCGTTGCGGCCATCGCGGGCCTGGCCATAGGCTACCTCACCTTGCGGCGCACCGGCATCTACTTTGCCATGAGCACACTGGCCTTTGGCGAGATGTTCTACTTCCTGGAAAACTCTTTGTTCAAGGAGTACACAGGCGGCGAGAACGGCATCGCCGGTGTTCCTCCACCCGAAATAGCACTGGGCTTTACGACCATCAATATTTCCAGTGGCTGGCCGATGTATTGGTTTGTTGCGGCATTTTTCTTCATCGGTTTCCTGATTGCGCGCAGGATAGTGCGCTCGCCATTTGGGGCCGTCCTGAAGGCGATACGCGGCAACCCCAAGCGGGCGCTGGCCCTGGGCCATTCCATACAGGGATACAAGCTGACGGTGTTCGTCATCGCCGCCGCCTATGGTGGCCTGGCCGGGGGCCTGCTCGGTGTGTTTCAGTCGTACATGCCACCGGATGCTTTCTCGCTCGATACGTCCGCACAACTGGTTATCCAAACGGTCATGGGCGGAGCGGGTACGCTGCTGGGGCCGCTGTTGGGTGCCACCATCTGGCTGTATCTCTATGACGGGCTGCAGCAAGTGGCAAGCGTGGGCGCGCACTGGAAACTCATCCTGGGCATTGTCTTCGTCATACTGGTCACGGCTTTGCGGCACGGCGTGGCGGGCGGCATACTGGACTACATCAGGCGTCGCAGTCGGACCACCAAGGTCGTCGATCGGGAAGCCAGGACCGAGGCCATTGCGCCACTGGATATCGTCGATCCGATAGCCAGCAATCGTCCTGGCGCACCCGTACTGGAAGCGCGCGGTATCACCAAACAGTATGGCGGGTTGACGGCGGTAAGCGACGTTACCTTCTCGCTCGCGGAAGGCGAGCTGCGGGGCGTGATAGGACCCAATGGCGCCGGTAAGTCGACATTTTTCGCCATGTTGGCGGGCGAACTGGCGACGACATCGGGCCAGGTGTTTTTCCGCGGTCAAGAGATCACCGGTATTGGCGTCACGGCGGTCTGCCAATTGGGCATGAGCAAAAGCTATCAGATCAATCAGCTTTTTGAGCGCCTGACCGTTCGGCAGAACGTCATTATTCCGGTGCTGGCCCGCAGCCGCGGCAAGTTCCGCGCCGATATGCTGCGTAATTTGCATTACTCCAGCGCGCTGGACGAGCAGGTGAACGCCGCGATCGAACTGGTGGGCTTGACGCACCAGGCCGATACGGTGGTGTCCGAGCTGCCTTATGGCGAGAAGCGGCGCCTGGAAATTGGTCTGGCCCTGGCTACCGGCGCCAATGTACTGCTGTTCGATGAGCCCTTGGCAGGCCTGGGCCCAGAAGAGCGCGTACACGTAGTGGGATTACTTAAATCGATCCGCAAGGGCCGCAGCATGGTGGTCGTCGAGCACGACATGGATGCCATGTTTGAATTGGCTGAGCGGATTACCGTACTTTATGAAGGCCGCAAGCTGGCGGAAGGCACACCGGACGAGATCCGGCTTGATCCGGCAGTCCAGGCAGCATACCTCGGAGGGATGGACGAGCATGAGTCTGCTTGAGGTCGACAATATCAATAGTTTCTACGGGGATTCCCATATCCTGTTCGACGTGTCTATGCGCGTGGAAGAAAATGAAGTGGTGGCCTTGCTGGGGCGTAACGGCGCCGGCAAGAGCACCACACTCAAATCCCTGATGGGATTGGTGCAGCCTAAAAGCGGCATCATTCGCCATAACGGCGTTGAGGTTCAAAAGCTTCCACCGTACGAACTGGCCAGGCGGGGCATCCAGTTGGTGCCCGAAGAGCGACGTATCTTCGGGCAGATAACCGTGCAGGAAAACCTGCAACTTGCGGCCATGACTGCAGAAAAGGCGCGGACGCTGGAGGAAATCTACGAAACCTTTCCACGCTTGGCTGAGCGCAAGCGCAATCGCGGCAAGCAGTTATCGGGTGGCGAGCAGCAAATGCTTGCGGTTGCCCGCGCGATGATACGCAACGCCAACATCATTCTGCTGGACGAGCCTTTCGAAGGCTTGGCCCCGCTGATCGTGAAGGACTTGATCGAAGTGTGTCGCAAGCTGGCAAAGAGCGGCCATACCATCGTTATTGTCGAGCAGAACGTACGTGCGGCCTTATCGTTGGCCGATCGTTGCTATCTGATCAATAACGGGCACATGGTCTTTGAGGGCACGCCAGCCCAGTTGCACGAAGACAATTCTGTGATTCAGAAGTATCTGGGCGTCAAGGTGTAAGGCTCCAGGCAAGCAGCAAAATGGGCGACCGCGATGGTCGCCCATTTTGTTCAAGCGCCCTCTGTATTCTGCAACAGTCTGTCCTGGCGCAGTTTCGTACGCAAGGCGGCCTACAGAAGTATCATAGCGATGTGCTTTATTCCACAGAGGTTGTTATGCAGTCCAATTCCGCGGCGGCACGCCCGGTCAGTTATAAGCTGGATTACATCGCGTCCAGTAAGCTCCCTACGCCGTGGGCCACCTTCGAGATTCACATCTTCATCGACCGCGCCACCGCCAAAGAGCATCTGATGCTGACGCTGGGCGAGCTGGGCGACGGCGCGCCGGTGCTGGCAAGAGTCCATTCCGAGTGCCTGACCGGCGATGCCTTGTTCAGCCAGCGCTGCGATTGCGGTGCGCAACTCGAGTCCGCCATGCAAATTATTGCTGCAGAAGGGCGGGGGGCGCTGCTTTATCTGCGCCAGGAAGGGCGCGGCATCGGGCTGGTGAACAAGATACGAGCCTATCAGCTGCAGGATGCGGGGGCCGATACCGTAGAGGCCAACGAGCAGCTGGGCTTCCCGGCCGATATGCGGCGCTACGATCTGTGCAAACCTATGCTGGATCGTTTTGGCATTACGGCGCTAAAGCTGATGACCAACAACCCGCGCAAGGTTGCCGCCATGGAAAACCTGGGCATAGAGGTAGCAGAGCGGCTGCCCCTGCAGGTCAACCGCAATGCCTACAACGAAAACTACCTAAGCACCAAGGCCGCCAAATTGGGGCATTGGCTGAAGGAACGCCTGTAGCCGGGCGGGTCAGACCTCGGCCATGAAACGCATCTTGAAGCGCCGTCCTTTAATGTTGCCGCTGCTTAGCTTGTCGTGCGCTTGTCGCGCGATATGGCGCTCCAGGGCAACGAAGCTGACCTGATCCAGGATATTGATTTTCCCGATCTGGGCGGCTTCAAAGCCGGCGTCTTTGGTCAGCGCACCCAGCAGATCTCCCGGTCGCAGCTTGTCTTTTTTGCCGCCCTGTATGCACAGCGTCACCATGGGCGCGCGCAATCGGCCACCAGCTGCCGGCTTGAGGGCGCGCAAGGCGGCCCACTGTATGGGCTGACCCTGGTATTGCTCTATCTGGTTGGCCCAGCGCAACTCGTGGGGCGCACACAGGCTTAGCGCCAAGCCGCTGGCATCGCCGCGGCCCGTGCGTCCTATGCGATGTATGTGAACCTCGGGGTCGGGGGTGATCTCGGCATTGATGACGGCATCGAGCGAGTCGATATCCAGGCCGCGCGCAGCGACGTCAGTTGCAACCAGCACCGAGCAGCTGCGATTGGCAAACTGCACCAGCACGTCTTCACGATCACGCTGCTCCAGGTCGCCGTGCAGCGCCAGGGCGCTAAACCCGCGTGCTTGCAGGAACTGGGCCAGGTCGCGGCACTGGGCTTTGGTATTGCAAAATGCCAGCGTGGAGCCGGGACGGAAGTGCTCGAGCAACTGAGCCACGGCCGCAAGGCGCTTGTCGCCCTCAACCTCATAAAAATACTGCACGATCTGGCCCGCGTCGTGTACCGACTCGACCTTCACCTGGGCTGGCTGCTTCAGAAAACGCGCACTTGCCTTGCGGATGTCGTCGGCATATGTCGCCGAGAACAGCAGTGTTTGTCGTGTAGCGGGGCAGTTGCGAACGATTTTGGCCACGTCATCGAAGAAACCCATGTCCAGCATGCGATCGGCCTCGTCCAGCACCAGGGTGTGGATAGCGCCCAGATCGACGGTCTGCCGGTCTATATGGTCCATGATGCGGCCGGGCGTGCCGACCAGCACATGGGCACCGAACTTAAGCGACTCGACCTGCGGCCGTATCGGCGTGCCGCCGCATAGCGTCAGTATTTTGATGTTGCCCAGTGCGCGTGCCAGCCGGCGCAATTCGTTGGCGACTTGTTCTGCCAATTCGCGCGTTGGGCACAGCACCAGGGCCTGGGTATGGTAGGCGGTCGGTTCCAGCCTGTGAACGATGCCCAAGCCGAAGGCGGCAGTCTTGCCGCTGCCCGTCTTGGCTTGTGCGACGATATCGCGGCCCTCAAGAATAAGCGGCAGGCTGGCTGCCTGTATGGGCGTCATGCTGTGATACTGCATGGCGTCCAGATTATCAAGTACAGGCTGCCCGAGCGGCAGTAGGGAAAAAAGAGGGGAGGTCACAGATAGGCCCGGTGCGCATGTGTGGCACGCCGGACCCGGGATTGGATCGGGGCGCACACGGCTACCCCGATTGTACTGCCTGTCAGGCGACCTGTTGCTCCAGGGCTACCAATGTACGTATGCCTTCGGCCGCCGATTCCAGGGCCTGTGCCCGGCTGTCCGGCCCTAAGTCTGTTCCTTCAGCGCGCACCGTGCGAAAGTCGGTGATGCCGAAGAAACCGAAGACGGTTTTCAGATAGGTTTCCTGATGCTCCATGGCTTGGCCGGCTTCGCTGGTGGAGTAAATGCCGCCCCGGCTAAGTCCGGCGATGACGATCTTGTCTGCTGCCAGGCCAACCACGCCGTTTTCGGTGTATTTGAATGTTCGGCCGGCTTGGGCCAGGCGATCTATCCAGGCCTTCAATTGGCTGGGAATGGAGAAGTTGTAGAGCGGCGCACCGATGACCACGACATCAGCATCCAGGAACTGAGACACCAGCGCTTCGGAAAGGCGATTTTCACGCTGTTGGGATTCGGTCAGCGCCGCGTCGCTGGGCGGCAGACGAAAGCCCATCGCGTCCCGCGAGAAGTGTGTGGGCGTCTGTACCGCCAGATCGAGGTAGTCGACCACGGTATCGGGATGGTCTGCCGTCCACTGCGCGACGATGTCGGCTGTGAGCTTGCGCGAAACGGAGTTGGCGCCATTGATGCTGGAATCGATATGCAGGAGTTTCATGGGTGGTCCTAGGGTTTGTTCGTATGTAGTCATTATGCATTGGCCTGTTTTTATTGATAAGCCGGCGGAAACGCGATAGATTGTTCTATTGATGTACCTAATAGGTGTCTTATGCAGGATCTGAACGACATGTTGTATTTCGCTGAGGTGGTCAGCCAAGGCAGCTTTGCGGCCGCCGGACGATCCCTGGGCGTACCGAAATCGCGCCTCTCTCGTCGGGTGGCGCGTCTGGAAGAGCATCTGGGTACTCGTTTGCTTCAACGGACGACTCGCAAGTTGTCGTTGACCACTGCCGGGGAAATCTATTATCGACATTGCTCTGCCATGCGCGACGAGGCACAAGCCGCAGACGCTGCCATTGCGCAGGTGCAGTCCGAGCCTCGCGGCATGATACGGGTGGTGTGCCCGGTAACCTTGGCGCAAACTGTCGTGGGTGAGCTCTTGCCCGACTACATCCGCAAGCATCCGCAGGTTCAGATCAATATGCAGGTCAACAATCGTGTGGTCGATCTGGTGGAGGAGGGCGTTGATGTGGCGCTGCGCGTGCGCGCCTCGCTTGCCGACAGCGGCAGTCTGGTCGTCAAGCACTTGGGGTACTCGGAAGCACTACTGGTGGCAAGCCGCGACCTATTGGACGAGTACGGTAGGCCGCAAAACCCCGACGATCTGCTGCGTCTACCAACGATGGCCATGTCGACCACCGATGGACGTACGCCCTGGACCTTGTTCGGACCTCACGGCGCTCAGCAGGTCGTCATGCACACGCCGCGCTTCGTTGCTGACGATCTGCTCACGCTGAAATTGGCGGTGCTGGGCGGCAGCGGCATCGGACTCTTGCCAGACTACCTATGCCGCGACGAACTCGCAGATGGCCGAATGGAGCTGGCCTTGCCAGGCTGGCGGCCACCGCCTGGTATTGTTCACGCGGTTTTTGGATCGCGGCGGGGGCTGACACCCGCGGTGCGCTCCTTCCTGGACTTTCTGGGCGAGCATCTGGGGCCGGCTTCATCTTCCCCGGCATGACTCCGTCGGCGGGATGACCGCCCAGTGCAGGTCTATCATGGGGCTGGACGGCCTAGACCAGGGCAGGGCGGCCAGCCCTTGCCATTGTCCACTCTGATACAGGGCTTGCAACGCCGGGCTGGGATCTCCCTTCGTTTTCCTGCTGTAGACCACCAAGGCGCCGCAGTCCAGGGCGGTCTCTTTGCTTAGCCATGGCGACTCTTCGTAGCGGCCATCAATCAGCACTTGCGCATCGTCATGTGTGTGAATGGCAATATTGCCGCCCAACCAGGTATCGGAAACAATCAAACGCAAGGGTAGCTGCGGCACATGCTTTTGCCAGACGGCGTTCATTTCCTGCGCTATCAGCGCGCCTGGAAACATCGAGCGGGTATCGCGCCCCGTATACCAGGCCAGCGGCCCGCGTCCCACGGCGTAGCCGACGGCCATTAAAACCTGCACCGCAATAACAAGCACAGCGATCCGCCGCAAATTCTCGCGCTCGTCACCGCGCATCTTCCACAAGGCATAGAAGCCAAACAGAATAAAGAAGGTCGTGCCCCAGGAGGCGACCAGGCGCGTACCCATCGCTGCGGACACCAGCACCGTGGACAGGAAAGGTGCCAGGCCTACCCAGATCAGGAAGGAGCGGTCCCAAGGTGACAGCGCCCCGGCATAGCTGGACGGCCGCGTGCCCTTATTCTCGTTCGACCGATCTGTTGTTGGACGGCGACGGTGCCAAAGCGCCCAGCCCATCCATACCACCAGCATTGGCGATATGCGCGCCAACTGGTCCAGGGTAAAGGCCAGTATGTGCCGGTACGCATCGGCGTAGCCGCTGGCAGCCAGGGAACTGTCGGCATAGCGCAGGGGTTGGAATGAATGGATAGCCAACCAATAGATGTGTGGAGCGATGACGACCGCAAAGGCGGCTAGCGCCCACGCGATGCCGCGTAGGTTACGCGTATCGCGCAGGCTGCCCTGGCGCAGCATGAACAGGAAAAACGCCGCGAACTGAATCACGGCGCTGTACTTGGTCAGGACGGCCAAGGCACTGACCGCACCCAGCCACACCCAGGTTGTCGGCTTGCGATAGCGCAGCGCTCGATAGAACAGCCATGTCGCCGCTGCAATCGACCATAGCTGTACGGTGTTGTGGTTGTAGATGGTGCCGCGCAAGGAAAAGTAGATGCATGTGGACGTTATCAACATGACCATGAAGGCCAGGCGCGGCGTGGTGAATTCCCGCCCTAGCAGCCAGATAAACCATAGGGCCAGGGCGGAGAACAACTGCGCACCCAGGAAAGTCAGCCATACGGGGCGCCCAAAAAATTGGGTCAGCCCGTACATGAACCAGGACGGCAAGGGCGGGTGCTTGTAGTAACCCAGTTCCAGGCTGGACGCCCAGACCAGCTCTTCCATGCCGTCCAGGTCCGGCGCCCGGTGACTGAAGGCGCACAGGATGGTCCATAGCGCCACCATGCCGGCCAGAAACGCCAGTACACGCCAATTGGACGCGTCGGCAGGGGAAGACATGCTCGAAAAAGGCGGGCAGACGGGAGAACGGCGGTTCATGAAGTGGTCGACCTTGTTGTAGTGCTGAATTTTTATTAGTGCGCTTATTGATCCCGATCAATGAGCTGGCGTGCCAAACAGGGCAAATTGTAGGCATAGAACGTAATGTTGTGCCGAAATTCCCGGCGTCGCTCGTTGCGCCGCGGGAGTATTGAACCTGAAGGGGAAATGGAATGAAAAGGCTGTTGATGTTATTTGCCATGTGTATGACGCTGGCCGGCGGGGCGCCGAGCTTTGCGGCGCAGGGGGCGCCGGCGGGCACGGTCACCTATACGCCGGACATCACCTTTACTTTGCGTACGGCCATTGCCGAGGGCAAGCTGGTGTTCATGGGCGATGCGGGAACGATCGCGGGACAGGTCAACCCCGACCTCAAGGTGCCGGCCAATGCCGTCGTGCAGATCAACGTTATCAACGGCGACGGTGCGATCCACGATATTGCCGTCCCCGAGTTCTCTGCAAAATCAGACACCTTCACAGGCAAGGGCTCGTCCACTGCCATTGTTTTCCGCGCCAATAAGGACGGAACATTCGAGTATCTGTGCACGCTGCCTGGCCACAAGGCGGCTGGCATGTTTGGCAAGCTGATCGTCGGCGAGCCGCAAGAGCAGGTTGGGCCAACCGGTTGGCAAGCGTGGACCGCAGAAGGTCACCATCGATCTTGAAACCACTGAAGTGATTGGGCAACTGGCCAGCGGCAGCACCTACAAGTACTGGACCTTCAATAATAAAGTGCCGGGTCCTTTCGTACGCGTACGGGTGGGCGACTTTCGTACGCGTACGGGTGGGCGACACTGTTACGGTAAACCTGACCAATGCCAAGGAGGCCTCGCACATCCACTCGGTTGACTTCCACGCGGTGACGGGCCCAGGCGGTGGGGCGGCGGTAACGCAGGCTGCGCCGGGGCAAACCAAAAGCTTCACCTTCAAGGCGCTCCATCCCGGCCTGTTTGTCTACCACTGCGCAACGCCTATGGTGGCACAGCACATTACCAACGGCATGTACGGCATGATCCTGGTCGAGCCCGAAGGCGGCTTGTCGCCCGTGGATCGCGAGTTCTACGTGATGCAGGGCGAGCTCTATACCGCGCAAAAGCACGGCTCGCAGGGGCTGCAGGAATTCTCGCTGGAGAAATTGCTGGACGAGAACCCCGAGCACCTGATGTTCAACGGCACCATGGATGCCTTGTCGGGCAAGCACAAGCTGCAGGCAGTGGTGGGTGAACAGATCCGCATTTTCTTCGGTGTGGGCGGCCCCAACCTGGCGTCCAGTTTCCACGTGATCGGTGAAGTATTCGACCGGGTTTATTCGCACGCTTCGCTGACGTCCAAGCCCTTGACCGACGTACAGACCACGCTGGTGCCCCCGGGCGGCGCAACCATGGTGGAGTTCAAGGTAGACGTTCCCGGAAACTACATCCTTGTCGATCATGCGCTGTCTCGTGTCGAGAAAGGGCTGTCCGGTATTCTGTCCGTAACCGGCAAGCCCGATCCTTCTATCTTTCACTCTGACGAGCCTGTCGATCATTCGTCCGGGCACTAACCATCAGGCCATGGCTGCGACCATGGCCTGATCTTCACATGCAGCGCAAAAAGGCGAAGCACAGGCTTCGCCTTTTTTGTCCTGCGGTTAATACCTAGTTACTCCTTGTGTCTGGTTTGGGTATATTGCTCCACTTGCCTGAATAAAACGTGACGGTTGCACTACACGCGTTTTCCAGGGGTTCATGGTGGGCAAGCTTTAATCTTCCTGCCCCTAAATAACTATTCTTGGAGTCAACAATGCGAGCCATCAAATGGATTGCCACGGCGGCGTTAGCCGTGGCCACAGTTGCTGCCGGTCCGGCGGCAGCCCAGAAACAACAATTCGTCAATATTCTCACTGGTGGACAAAGCGGGGTGTATTACCCCTTGGGCGTGGCCTTGTCGCAGATCTATGCCAAGAGTATTCCGAACGTCAAGGCAACCGCCCAGGTTACCAAGGCGTCTGCCGAGAACATGAACCTGCTGCAAGCTGGTCGCGGCGAGCTCGCGCTGGCTCTGGCGGACACCGTTTCCGATGCGTGGAAGGGGTCGGAAGCTGCCGGTTTCCCCAAGAAGCTCGACAAATTGCGCGGCTTGTCGGCCACATACAACAATTATGTGCAGATCGTGGCTAATGCCGATTCTGGCATACGTAGCCTGGCCGACCTGAAGGGCAAGCGTATTTCGGTTGGCGCAGCGCGGTCTGGTACGGAGCTGAACGCTCGCGCAGTGTTCAAGGCTGCCGGCATCACGTACGACGATCTGGCCAAGGTGGAATACCTGCCGTTTGGCGAATCGGTTGAACTGATGAAGAACCGCCAGCTTGATGCCACGCTGCAGTCCGCAGGCCTGGGTGTGTCATCGATTCGCGATCTCGCAACCTCGGTAGATATCGTTGTTATACCGGTACCGGCTGACGTCATCGAGAAGATCGGCGATGCTGCCTACCAGCCATCGAAGATTCCGGCCAATACTTACGAAGGTCAAAGCGAAGACATTCCCACTGCCGCCATACCCAACTTCCTCGTTACACATTCGGATGTACCGGAAGAACTGGCCTACCAGATGACCAAGGCGCTGTACGATAACCTTGATACGCTATACGCCGCCCACAATGCGGCCAAGGCAATCAAACTGGAGAACGCCGTCAAAGGCATGCCGGTTCCCCTGCATCCTGGCGCAGAGCGTTATTACCGCGAAGCCGGCATTGTTAAATAATTGCGATAGTATTTAGATGAACTCAAGCCCCGAGCACGTTACTCCGGCCTTGCCGCGAGTTGTTTTCTGGATCGCCGTGGCCTTCTCGGCTTTCCAGGTTTATACGGCAGCTTTCAGTCCGTTATCCAGTCAGGTGGTACGAGCCATACACGTAGGTTTCGTGTTGCTAATGGTTTTCGCCCTGATGCCTGGCTTCAAAGGAAGATCCGGACGGTATGTAAGCTGGGCGCTTGGGGTGCTTGGGTTCACTTTCAGCTTTTATCACTGGATTTTCGAGGCCGATCTTACCCAGCGTGCGGGCCAGATGACCGATACCGATATGGTCATAGGCATCGTCACGCTGGTTTTGGTCTTCGAGGCTGCGCGCCGCGTAATGGGATGGGCCTTGCCGATTATTTGCGGCCTGTTCCTGCTGTATGGGCTCTTCGGCGAGTATTTGCCGGGCTTGCTGGCACATCGCGGCTATGGTTTCGATCAAATCATCAGCACCATGAGTTTCGGCACCGAAGGCATCTACGGAACGCCGACTTACGTCTCCTCCACTTATATTTTTCTGTTCATCCTGTTTGGCGCCTTCCTGGAGCAGGCTGGAATGATCACCCTGTTCACTGATTTCGCGATGGGTACGGTCGGCCATACCCGTGGCGGACCGGCAAAGGTTTCCGTCATCAGTTCCGGCCTGATGGGGACGATCAATGGTTCCGGTGTGGCCAATGTGGTGACAACGGGGCAGTTCACGATTCCATTGATGAAGCGCTTTGGTTATTCGCCCGCCTTCGCGGGGGGCGTTGAAGCCACATCCAGCATGGGCGGGCAGATCATGCCCCCGGTCATGGGTGCCGTGGCCTTTATTATGGCCGAGACGCTTAACATTCCGTACATAGAAGTGTGCAAGGCTGCCATTATTCCAGCGTTGCTTTACTTCGTTACGGCCTTCTGGACAGTCCATCTCGAGGCGGGTCGCCTTGGCTTGCACGGCCTTCCCAAAGACCAGTGCCCCAATCCTTGGGCGGCCATGCGCTTGCACTGGTATTTGTTGCTGCCACTGATCGGGCTGGTGGCCTTGTTGTTCTCGGGTTATACGCCGCTGTTCTCAGGTACGGTAGGCCTGGGGCTGACCGTTATATTGATATTTGGCGCTGCGGCCATGTCCGGTGTGGGCAGTTTGGCCCTGCGTTATTTATTCTGGATTCTTCTGGCCTTCGCATGTGCCGGATTCGTCGAGTACGGCGTTATTACTTTCTTCGCGATTGCGGCGGTCCTGATCGCCACGCTAAGAATCTTGCGCAAGGGACAGGCCTCGCTGCGCCTGGCCATGCAGGCTCTGGCTGACGGTGCCCGCCATGCGCTGCCCGTGGCGATTGCCTGCGCACTGGTTGGCGTCATTATCGGGATCATCAACCTCACTGGTGTGGCAGCCGAGTTTGGCGGCCATATCATTGCTCTGGGCGAAAAAAGCCTGTTCCTGGCCCTTTTCCTCACGATGATCACCTGCCTGATACTGGGCATGGGCATTCCGACCATTCCCAACTACATCATCACCAGTTCCTTGGCCGCGCCCGTGCTGTTGCAGCTGGATGTGCCGCTGATTATTTCGCACATGTTTGTTTTTTACTTTGGGATCATGGCCGACCTGACGCCGCCGGTCGCTCTTGCAGCCTTCGCTGCAGCGCCCATTGCGCGCGAAGACGGTCTGAAGATAAGCATACAGGCGCTGCGCGTGGCCATTGCCGGCTTTGTGGTGCCGTACATGGCCGTGTATTCGCCTGCATTGATGTTGCAGGGCGGCAGTTTCATGGACGTGATCTACATCGTGCTCAAGGCGCTGCTTGCCATTGGGCTATGGGGCGCCGGCGCGACCGGGTTCCTGATTGGTCCCATGAACTGGTTCGGGCGTCTGTTGGCTGTCACGGCGGCTGGCCTGCTGGTAGCCGCTGCGCCTATCACGGACCAGTTGGGCTTTGGCTTGTGTATCGTATTTGTGCTGTGGCACTGGTGGCGCGTGCGATCGGACGAGCACCGTAAGGCAAGTCTATCGTCATGACCTTGGCTGGGTCAGTGTTGGGCGTGTGCATGGTGCTGGCTGCCGCGCCCGACGTGGCGCCAAGGTTCGTGCCGGTGCGCGATTTCACACTGGCCTGGACGCATTCCATCGAGAAGCTGCGCTGGGAAGAAGACTACGTTGTCATGCCCCCACGTACCGGCGGCGGCAAGCCCGTGTTGGTGGCAGGCAAAGCACGTATAAGGGGTTCCGGGGCTGGCATGGAGCCCCCGCCCGACGCGACTTTCAAAGGCGGCTGGTACGAATATCAACCACAAAGGCAATTGCCCGACCAGTTGCGCCTGACCCGCTCGGCTTACACCGCTGATTACGAATGGTGCGAGAACGGGTCATGCAAACCCTTGTCGGCCATCATGCCCACGGATGGCGGCGTCACGCTACTCTATCCGTGCCGCAAGGCAAACTAGCCGACAAAGAAAAGCAGCCGGTTGTCCGGCTGCTACTTCCAAGTGACCGGTCAGCCCGCCTGTATTTCGATACGGCGGGGCCGGGCCTCTTCGAGCCGCGGTATTCTCAAGCGCAACACGCCATCTTCCAGATTGGCGTCGATCTGCGATACATCCAGATCCACGCCCAGCGTGAAGCTGCGACTGAAGCGCGACTCTGGACGCTCGACGTAATGCACTTGCAAGTTGCCGGGCGTGGGTACCACTGCCTGTCCCTCTATGCGCAGGTTGTGATCGTGAACTTCGATATTGACCTGATCCCTGGAAACACCGGGCAAATCCATCCATAGCGTGATGCCGTGGCTGTTCTCTTCTATATCGACTGGCGGCGTGCGTGTCAGCGGCTGGGTTGCGCTGTCGTCTTGCCGACGCGCCACTTCGCTCTGGTTTCGCTCTGCAGTCCTGGTAATGTCGTTCATCGTATCCTCCGTAGTTACTGAACCGTGATGGCGCGGGGCTTGGATGCTTCCGCCTTGCCCACGCTGATGGTCAGGCATCCATTCACGTAACGGGCGCTGACTTTGTCGGGATCGGCGGCGGCCGGCAGTTCAATAATGCGTCGAAATGCTCCCGTAAAGCGCTCCTGCCTGTAGCGGCGACTCTCGTCACCTTCGTCTTTACCAAAGGCGGGTGCCCGCTCGCCGCTGATCGTCAGGACACCCTTATCGATAGATACGTTCAGTTGGTCCGCTTGTACGCCGGGAACGAATGCGACGATCTCGACGGTATCATCGGTGCTCCCGACGTTCAGTTGAGGAAAGGCACCATAGCGGTCGGACCGCACGCTATAGGGAAACCCGCCGAACAGCGATGCCACTTGCTGATGCAAGCGATCAAACTCGCTTAACAGATCGCTTTGGAAGTAGGAATTGCTCATTTTATGGCCTCCGTAAGAGCGGCCAGACGCAAGCGCTTGCCGGGCGTTTGCGCAACCGCATGAAAACAGGAAAACGTACGAATGCCGCTTTCTTAGTCTGTGATATAGGTGCTGGCTCAGCAGTTTTCAAGAGGCAGGCGCGGCAGTTTTTGTCGCACTTTGCACATAGCTTCTGCACCGGGCACGGGCGTATGATTGCTCGTACCGTGCCGCTCTTGGCGCGGTAGGGGACAGTCCAAATGGATCATATTCCGTTGGAGCCCGGCGCCGGCGATACGGAGTATCACCGGGCACGGGTCCATGCTGGGTTAGCGGCGGGTCACGACAATTTCAAAGATACTCGCCGGGCACCACCATGCCGGAGTCCCCCGAACGATTCAGCCGCTCTATCAACGCCAGCAGGTCGGCAGTCAGGGCAGCCTGCGCCGAAGCCTTATTCCGCCGGGCGGCTCAGCGTAATGGCCTGGGCTAGTCCTGGTTTTTCCTGCCGCGCTCTTGTATCCGTTGGCGGTTAAGGGCGAGGGCTTCCGGCGTTGGCTGCCAATCACCCCAGTATTCAGCCGGGATGGACGGAAAGTCGTCGCGCTGTATGCCAGCGTATGAAGGCTTGTAGCCGCGGCGCTTCATCTCTTCAATCAATTCGGCATGTCGCCGCGCGAGGTATCCCAGCCGCGTGTAAAAGAAAAGCAGGTGGCCTTTACCCAAGGTATACGCCGTAGGCTGTATAAAGCCGCCGCGCGCTGACGCTTTCTGCGCCAAGGCAAACACCCGCGGCAATTCGCGGTACTCGGCCACCAAATGGGGGCCGCTGAGCTCCTGAACAGGTATGCAATTTATGCGAGTCATGCTGGTGGTGGCAGTAAGACGCCAAGAGGGACACGGCACATTATCGCTCTTGCTGCCTTGGCGGCTTGGCCCGCCGCGTAGCAACGCAAAGGTATCATGTGGTAACACTGCTGGCTTTATAGGGCATAGATGCCCATAGTGGCGGTGGGGATATATTTCCCTTCTACTTAGGATTTACATTGAAAACAGAAATTGGCATCGTGAAGTGGTTCAACAACGACAAAGGGTTTGGCTTTATCATGCCCGAATCCGGCGGCAAGGATCTCTTTGCGCATTACAGCGAAATTCAAGGCTCCGGCCATAAAAGCCTCGAAGAGAACCAACGCGTTTCCTTCGTCGCATCCGAAGGCCAAAAAGGCCCACAAGCTTCGAACATACAGATAATCTAAACGCTCCACCCGCTTTAATTGGCGGGTAGATAGAGTGTTTGGATGAGGCCAAATCCTTTAGGGGGTTTGGCCTTTTTGTTGTGTGGCGTTGCCCCGGCAAGCTATACGAGAGATCAGGAAAAGAAAAAGCCTCCCGGCTTGGAGGCCGGGAGGCTGAATATACTGGTGGAGTCGGCGGGAATTGAACCCGCGTCCGCAAGCCCTCTACAGGCAGTTCTACATGCTTATTCGGTTAATTTTAATTTTTTAACCTTGGAGCGTGCCAACCGACAGGCCCTTCCTTGGCGATTCACGTCAATTTAAGATCAGGCTGAGTGACCCAGCAAGATCCGATTCTTTGTAAATGACGCTGCTGTAGGTTTTACCCTACCTAACCCAAAGACAAATTAGTGCAGCGGCTTACCGCACTAGGCGGCTAAAGCGAAACGCTCGTCGTTGGCGTTTGTGTTTTTTCCAGTGGATTTACGAGCTTACTGGTGCTCGGCATGCCCTACACTGCGTCGCGACCCACGTCGAAGCCGGATCGACCCCAGTGCATTGATTATAGCGCATTCCTGGTTTTTTAGACAGCTTTGGGGGTGGTAAAATCCTCGTCTTCCCGGAGTTCCTATGTCTAGCGCGGTAAAACAAAATCCACTCTTGCAGTTTGTCTGCCATGGCAGCCTGGTGGTTCAGATCCTGATTGGCCTTGTGGCTGGCGTGGCGCTGGCTTTTGCGGCACCTGAGTGGGCGGCGCAGGTCGGCCTGTTGGGCGACTTGTTCGTCAATGCACTGAAGGCGGTCGCGCCTATCCTGGTATTTGTATTAGTGATGGCGTCCATAGCCAATCACAAGCACGGCCAGGAAACCAGCATGGGGCCCATCCTGGTACTGTATTTGCTTGGCACCTTTTTAGCAGCGCTTGTCGCGGTGCTAGCCAGCTTCATGTTTCCGCTGACCATCCAGTTGCAGGCCGTGCCCCAGGCACTAAACCCTCCAGGCGGCATCCTCGAGGTACTAAAAACTTTGTTGATGAGTGTGGTCGACAATCCCATTAACGCCTTGGCTAGTGGTAACTATATCGGCATCCTGGCCTGGGCTCTCGGTTTGGGTCTGGCCATGCGCCACGCGCACGGAGCCACCAAGAACGTGATTGGCGACCTGTCGGGCGCGGTGTCGTTTATCGTGAAGATGATCATTCGTCTTGCACCCATCGGCATATTCGGATTGGTAGCGGCAATGATTGCCGAAACCGGCGTGACCGCGCTACTTGGCTATGCGCGGCTGCTTGCAGTGCTGTTGGGCTGCATGGTTTTCGTGGCGCTGGTAATGAACCCGCTGATCGTCTTCCTGAAAATTCGTCATAATCCTTACCCACTGGTCTTTACTTGCCTTCGAGAAAGCGGTCTTACCGCATTCTTTACACGCAGCTCGGCCGCCAATATTCCCGTCAATATGGCCTTATGCAAGCGCCTGGGCCTGCCCGAAGACACCTATTCGATATCCATACCCTTGGGGGCCACCATCAATATGGCAGGTGCGGCGGTGACGATCACGGTGCTCACGCTCGCGGCGGTCAATACCTTGGGAATTGTGGTGGATCTGCCGACTGCTTTGCTGCTCAGCCTGGTGGCGGCCATCGCGGCTTGCGGCGCGTCGGGTGTGGCCGGCGGCTCATTGCTGTTGATTCCGCTGGCATGCAGCCTGTTTGGCATCCCGAACGAGCTCGCCATTCAGGTAGTGGGCGTGGGGTTTGTGATCGGGGTTCTGCAAGATTCCACCGAAACCGCGCTGAATTCATCCACCGATGTATTGTTTACTGCGGCGGGCACGTATGCGGCAACAGCCGATGCAGCCGCAGTGGAAGCGGCTGCCCAGGCAAGTTAAGCGGGTTTTCAGTGTGGTCTGCTCAGGCCGACAGGCTGGCCCATTGTTCGATGGCCGGCCAAACCGCCTGGGGGGTATCGGCGATGGCATCGGCCTGCCAGGCTTGCAACATGGCGGTTTCGGTGCCGCAATAGCCATAAGCCGCTACGACGGTTGCCATGCCCGCCGCTTTGCCAGCCACGATGTCCCGCTCGTCGTCGCCTACGTATATGCATTCGGACGGTTCGAAACCGGTTTTTTCTGCAGCATGCAGCAAAGGAGCTGGGTGCGGCTTCGGGTGATCGGTGGTGTCGCCGCCCACAGTAATGGCGCAGTCGGTATATAGGCCCAGGTGCACCACCAACGGAATGGCCAGGTATTCCATCTTGTTGGTGACTATGCCCCAGGCGTAGCCGTGTTGCTTGAGTTTGGCCAGCAGTTCGTCCACCCCCGGGAACAGCCGGGTGTGAGTGGTCATGTCTTGCTCGTAGTCGGCAAGGAACTGCTGCTTGCAGTCTTCGTAGTCGGGATGGTCGGTGCCCATATCGAGGCCGGCCTTGAGCAAGCCGCGTGCGCCGTGCGATGCATAGGGCCGCAGAGTTTCGTAGGGTAGGGGAGCCAGCCCACGGCGGGCGCGCTGCTTATTGGCAGCGGCGGCCAGGTCGGGCGCGGTATCGGCCAGGGTGCCGTCGAAATCAAAGAGAACCAGTTTACGCATGAATATCAGGCCTCGCGGCGCGTAGCCAGCAGATAATTGACCGAGGTATCGCCACTAAGCTTGTAGCGATCGGTAATGGGGTTGTATTCCATGCCGTTCAGGCGCGTGGTAAGCAGCCCGGCAGCGCGTGCCGCAGCGGAAAGTTCGCTGGGTTTGATGAAGCTTTCGTAGCTGTGTGTGCCCTTGGGCAGCATACGCAGCAGGTATTCGGCGCCGACTATCGCAAACAGGAAAGACTTGGGGTTGCGATTGAGGGTCGAGAAAAACACCCAGCCGCCCGGCTTTACCAGTGTGGCGCAGGCCTGGACGATAGAGGAGGGATCGGGCACGTGCTCCAGCATTTCCATGCAGGTGACGATGTCGTA